>WPCH01057543.1_pt1 | contig 56805 bp, 59 predicted proteins | sample 5399881 | NCBI WGS metagenome assembly WPCH01 (sample SAMN12869468, study PRJNA574797) | sludge metagenome | isolation source: wastewater treatment of pH5 | place: China:Beijing | collected 2019-05-20 | reverse complement strand
TCTCACCAGGCAGACAGAGATACATATCCTGGGATCGGGACGATGTGAACATCGTCCCTCCGCATTATGTGAGCATCTTCTCCCCGTATTACAAAGTAGTATTATTTATTGCCCCTACAGAACAACGAAGGAGCCTGATGTACAGGTAATGCGGATGACTATCAAAACCTGTTTATTTACCACCTTTGCAAAGCCTTTTTTGATGGCAAGTTCAACAGGAATCGAAGTGGTGCCGTGAAACCTGTACAACAAATGGCCGTTTTCTATACAGGTAATACAAATAATGGCTGAAATCTGTTGATTCTAAGCCTCTGCAAGAATCGTTTGAATCAATTTAAAACGGGTGTAACGTCATTATGTTACTGCTTATTTAGTAATCGGATACAAAATCATCTCGTTGTACGGTGGTTAGTGATTTAGTAATTTACTAAATCACTAAATAGAGATTATTACACAAAGACTCTATTGTCAAGAGTGTATTTATTTCCTCCACATATGATATTTTGTCTTTCTCATTAATATACTGTAGGGGCCAGGCTGAAATTCTGATTTGGACCGGCACAAAAACAGGGTTCAGGATGGCAATCGGATTCCAACAAGCAAGAGGACAAAAACTCCAGTTGTATATCGTAGCGTACACACCTTCGGCAAAATCATGGCTCCAAAAGCACAAAAAAACAGGTTGTATGCAGGTTTCGTGAGACTCCTCGGTGAAAACATGCATACTAATTGATTTTTTGTCCCAGTTCACCTCCAAAACGAGAGTTCGCATCGCAGGTTATGCATACAACCTGAAAATTTGTCCCTCAATTCACTAAATCAGAATTTATGATATAAAATGCGTCGACAGAAAGGAGATCGGAAATGAGATTACATAATGCTGCAGAAAGGAGACCGAAAATGAAACTGCTTAAAATACTGCCGCTTGTGGTGGTCGTATTGGTAGGAACCAGTTTCTGGGGCTGCGGCGGCAGCCAGTCCGGTTCCGGGACAGGAACATTTTCCGTAGAGTCCGCCTACATACAGGAAAGCGGTGAACACTTAGCCATCAATGCGGAATACCCGGTTTTGAAAGGCTTTCCTGGAGCAGAATCCCTGAACTCGGAAATAGCAGGGAAGGCGGAAACCTCAGCCGAGGAAGTTAGAAACGCGGCTCGCGATTTACAGGGCCGGCAAGGATTCTCAGCCTCGCTGAACAGCAATTATCAATATTTCCACAATAAGGACCTGGCCTCTATCTGGATCAGCTGGGATAATTACACCGGCGGAGCCCACGGCAACTATTGGATTGACAGCTATACCCTTAATACGGACACTGGAAAGATTTACACCTTCCCCGAGTTGTTTCAGGAAGGCTCCGGGGGCCTTGAATACGTGACCAATCGAATTATGGAGGACTTATCCGACCCTGAAAAAGGATATTTCGACACAGCGGCGGAAACCGTCACCGGATACGAAGGTAAGTATCCCTTCCTGATCAACGGCGACAATGTGGTAGTTTACTTTCAGCTTTACGAGATCATGCCTTACGTAGCGGGAATGCCAAGTTTTTCTTTCACCTCTGATGAACTAAAGACTTTTCTGAAGCCCGAAATCTTTGACGCCATACAGGGACAGGAATCCGTTCCCATTCGCTTCCTCAGAATCGGCGAGTAATTTGTTCCGGAGGGCGTCTGTCGCTCTCCGGATTTTGCCGCGCTTATACTCAGGACCAGCCGCGGCTTTTAATTGTATACCTATTTAATTTTATTGTTTACATTCCTTCTTAAATCCTTTATGATAACAGAGTAGCATTTATTTGCAGCCGGAATGCAACGGGGTAGCACCGGACATTACCCTTGATTGCAAAGATGCATACCTGCCTGAAAAGTACCCGGTATCTCCTCGGCTGATAAGGGGCAAAGCCCATTTTATCAACGAAGAGTATATAGAGGGCCGCCATTTTATCAACAAAGAATATAATAAAGAAGGAATTGTAAACATGACAGAGAGAAACCGCACCAAACATTTAGTACTGTGCTCCTTTTTTGCAGCACTGACCGGGATATGCTCCATCGTATCTATCCCGCTCCCCTTTTCACCCGTACCTGTAAATCTTGCTCTGCTGTCCGTCTACATGGCCGGCGGCCTTTTAGGAGCCAGGAGCGGGGCTGCCAGCCAGCTGGTCTATCTCCTGCTCGGCGCGGCAGGAGTTCCTGTTTTCCATAATCTCACCGGGGGCCTTGCTATACTCACCGGTCCCACCGGAGGATTTATCGCGGGCTATGTTGCCGCGGCCTTTCTTGTGGGCGCCTTCTATCAAAGAAGCCTGGCAATAAAAAAAGGCGATGTCACCGCCTCTTACTCTCAAAATACCGCTCTGATTATCGGCCTCCTTACAGGATTGACTGCCTGTTACACCCTGGGGACTTTATGGTTTATGTATACGTCGGGAGCCGGCCTTGCCTCGGCACTGTTGCTCTGCGTAGTTCCCTTCCTTCCGGGAGACGCCCTGAAAATTCTCGCCGCCTTTTTCCTGATTCGAAAATTGCATCCCCTTGTCAATAAGATTCAGTCCTGATTACCGGGGCGCCATAGGGCTTGCGGCGGGCAAATTTGCGCGCCGGCAGGCTGGCGCATCGGCGGCGCCTCTTATTTCAATGGGATTCAATACGCTTTAGATTTAATTAGGTTTAACGGTCCTTGATCATATTAACGAAAAATTCAAAGCTGTTTTTACCGCTTTTTTTCACCGAGTACATGGCCGCGTCCGCATGTTTATACAGTTCCTCGTAGGTAGCCCCGTCCCGAGGATAGACAGCGATTCCGGCACTGATGCCGATTTCATGCGTTTCTGTAATGGCCTTGCGCATTTTAGCCACCTTGGACGCTACAAACATTTCGTTGGGAATATCCTTAAGAAACAGCATAAATTCGTCCCCGCCGATCCGGCCCAATATATCTGTCGTCCGAAACTGCTTTTTCAAAATGGCGGCCAGGTCGGCTATGACCATGTCTCCATAGAGATGCCCCCGGGAGTCGTTTATAGCTTTAAACTCGTCGATATCCACCACGATCATGGCATGAAGGCCCTGGTTACTTTCCTCAATGAGCTTTCTAATAAAACGCTCCGTGGCGTTCTTATTATATAAGCCCGAACCACCGTCGATCTGAGACTTTTCTCTCAATTGCTCGATGGCCTTTTTTTCTTCACTAATGTCCATGGCTCTGCCGATGCTTCTGATGGCTTTTCCCTTTTCATTGGACAGCAGCACCTCTTCAATTCGGTGCCAGACAAACTCATCCCCACTCCCTTTTATCCGAAACTCTCCCGATAACATTTTCGCAAAGAGGGGAATGTCCTGATGCATCCGAATAAAGGCCTCGCCATCGTCAGGATGAATATAGCCGGCCTTCACCAATGAGAAAGGGAAATCCTCTCTGACAGACTCATACTCCGGCCGGAGATGCAGTCCGCTGAGATATATCATCGTACCGCTTTCTAAATCCGCTTCAAAAATAATGCTGTTGGAAAGGGAGGACACGATTTGAAAACGCTCTTCGTTCCATTGGAGCTCCCTGTTTTTATTCAGGAGGTCAGCTTTTCCCGCTCTCCCCACAAACCAAACGGCAAGGATAGCGGGTACGAATGCAACAGCAACTCCAAGGCACAACCTCAGAGCAGTCCAGAACAAATCGGAAGACTGGGCCTTAAGATACTCCTGGGGTACACCGCAGAATACGTACCAGTCATTGACTCCCAAGGGGACATAATAGGCATTGTGAACATTCTCATCGGCAACAAAAGTAAAGAAGCCACTCTGCCGGCATCTCATATCCTCCTTCAGACTGGCAATATCAATGCTGCTTTCAGTTTCCTGCCGGGAGATAAAATTCAGCAGATTACTCTCACGAAGGGGATGATCATCCACGATGGACTCTATCAGAACATCTCCGTTTCCGCTGATAATATACGTGTAGCCCATTCCATCAAAGACAGATAGATCAATGAGCCTCTGAAAATCTTCGAGTCTTATCGCTGCGTTTAATGTGCCTCGAATCTCAGGGCCGCTGTACACAGGCCTTGAAAAAACAAAAACATCCTCACCGTCGACCCTGCTTTGCAATATCTGTGTCAGGTAGTGGTAACCCTGAAGCGCCTTTTTATAATAATACCGATCCGATATATCTATATAAGCCCCGTCATTTCTTATGATCTTCCCCGTCCGGTCCGTCACAAAAACTGCCGAAAAGCTGGAGGAACCTTTCATGCCCTGTGTAATTTGAGCGAGATTTTCTGAATTGAGCAGATCCTCTTCCATACCGGCATACTTGCTCACAGGATCCAGAGTAGCCCATTGTCCATCGACCTTCGTCTTTAAAAGCTGGGCAATGCTTCTTGAAACATCGCAAAGGGAGGCAGCGGCCCGTTCTTCAATCTGCCTTTCTATCGATGAAATAAAATAGAAAAAGGAAACTGCCAAGACGATAATTGCCCATGCAGTCAGTACCATTACGACAGACCAAATACTGAATCCATTTCTACGCATTTTATTTTCCTTTTATAAACGATGTCCGGCGTAATTATAAAAAAACCACTCCTGTGAGAGTGTTATAACCTTATCACATATTTTGGAATATTACAATATATTTAGACAATAATATCACATACTCCTTTTGTTTTCAGGCCGTATGAGATATATATTTAACAATCCTTAAAAGCATTTTCCTCTTACTATCGATCTTTAGGAAACTCCACCGTTATGCGTGTTCCTTCTCCTTCCCTGCTTTGCATATAAACATTTGCCCGGTGATAACCGGCGATGTGCTTTACGATTGACAAGCCCAGACCCGTTCCACCCGTTTCCCTGGAGTGGCTTTTATCCACCCGGTAAAACCTCTCGAAAATTCTGCTCTGGTGCTTCTCCGGAATTCCGATGCCCGTATCTTCCACGGAGATAAGGCTCGTCTGTTCTTTATCAGAGATAACAATTCGCACCCTGCCCCCTTCAACATTATACTTTATCGCATTATCGCAGAGGTTGGTGATGAGCTCTTCCAGCAGAGTCTCCGCGCCGGAAATTATGACCGGGTCTCCCTCAACCTCCATACTGACTTTTCTAAGAGCTGCCAGGGGCGCCAGTTTCTCTTTCACCGCTAAAGCCGTCTTTCTCAGATCCACTTCTTCCATTTCAAAAGGAACATTCCGCTCATCCAACTGGGAAAGTCTGATAATATCCTCCACAAGGGCTATCAGCCGGGCGGACTCCTCATAGATCTTTCCCGCAAAGGAGACGAGATCCTCCTGCTGTGCCATGCCGTCCCGCATAAGCTCCGCATAGCCGGAAATGGCAGTTAAAGGCGTTTTCAATTCATGGGAAACATTTGCGGTAAACTCCTTGCGGATTTGCTCGGCCTTTTGCTGTTCAGTAATATCCAGAATCAGCAGAATGGCCCCCTTGGCCCCACCCTCTCCAACAATGGGTGTTGCCCGAATCTGATACCGTTTCTCTCCTTCCGCAAACAGTTCTTCCGTTGCTCCCCCGGTGAGGGCGGTGTGCACCATTTTTTGAAGAGAGAGGCTCCGGTTCAGGGCGGAAAGATGCCCCATTTCCTTTTGGACCATTTCTCTCTGCTCTCGGTCTCTCCCTAAAAAACGAAGGGCGCTTTTATTTATGGACAGGATATTGCCCATATCGTCCATCACTACCAAGCCTTCCGCCATGTTTCCAGTGATTTCATCAAACTGCTGTTTCTTCTGCCGCAGCTCTTTGATCTGATTTTCAATAGAATCCTTCTGATGGCGGATGCGGATCAACAGCGGGGCCAGTTCGTCATAAACGTCATTATCTGTGGGATTTTCCAGGTCGATATTGTTGATGGGCATTACGATGCGCTTCGTCTGGTACCTGGCGTAAACAACCGCGAGGCACAGAATCACAAAAATAATTCCAAGCATGACGGGGGCGCTGTTGGCCAATGCCCTGTAAGTGCTGTCCGTGGTGCTTGCCACCCGAAGAACATTGCCGTCATCCAGTCTTAAGGCATAGTAGTAGGTGTAGCTGCCTACTGTTTCCGACAGGCGGACATCCTGGCCCTCCCCTTCGGAAAGAGCGTTCCTGACTTCAGGCCGGTCCCCGTGATTTTCCATGGTATTCGCTGCAGCCCTATTATCAAAAAGAACCGTTCCATTTGACTGAATCAACGTGATTCTGGATTCTCTGTCCTCCCCTTTTATTTCAGCAAGATAGTCCGTGCCTTGCGCGGAGACACCAACCTGCAGGTATGCCGCCTGATTGCGCAGCTCTCTTTCCATATCCTCTGTAAGCTGCTGGTACATGACCAGTGAAAGGGCGGTAACCGAAAGTATTACCGTCAAAAGCGCCAGCAGGGACATGCTTGTAAAGATTCTTCTTCTCATTTTTCCGCCTCGATCCTGTAACCCACGCCCCTGATCGTTTCGATCATATCTCCGTAAGCACCCAGCTTTGTCCGCAAGCTGCTCACATGAACGTCCACAGTGCGGGTTTCTCCCGCGAAGTCATAACCCCAGATCGCTTCTAAAAGCCTGTCCCGGGTCAACACCATTCCCGGATTTTCCATAAGATAACGGAGAAGCTCAAATTCTTTAAGAGTAAGGGCGATTTCCAGTCCATCGCAAAGGACCCTGTGGCCCTCGATATCCATAATCAGTTTACCGACGCGGAGTTGGGAAGAAGGTTCCGGAGCGGCTCTCCGAAGCACCGCCCTGATTCTGGATAGAAGCTCCATCACCCCAAAGGGCTTCGTGATGTAGTCGTCAGCCCCCAGATCCAGTCCCTGCACCTTGTCGTATTCGGTTCCCTTTGCGGTAAGCAGGATTACCGGGATATCCTTTGTATCTTTCTGCTTTTTCAGACGGGCCAAAATGGATATCCCGTCCTCTCCCGGCAGCATGATATCCAGCAATATGAGGGATGGTTTACCCAGAGCAAGTCCCCGCATGAAACTATCTCCGTCAGCGAATCCTTGGGCCTCGAAGCCGCCGCTCTTCAGCGCGTACACCACCAGATCTCTGATATTCGTATCATCCTCTACACAATAGATCATATCCCGTTCACCTTTCATGTTCTGAGTTAAGCGTAGTGCGCTCCGCCGACGTGTTTACCGGTTATGGAGAATTTCACCCATTCGGCTATATTCACAGCATGATCGCCGATTCTCTCAAGGTATTTGGCGATCATCAACAGATCCATCGCCTGCCCTCCGTTTTCCGGGTTTTCCGTGATCAACCTGAATAAATCCTCCTTTACCGTAACGAAAAGGTCGTCTACAATGTCATCCGACTCGATGACATGCTCTACCAGCTCCAGATCCTTTCGGACAAAGGCGTCGATGCTGTCGGAAACCATTTTGATCGTTTCCCGGGCCATCTGGGGTATGGTCTCCAATTTCTTAATAAAAGGCCCGTCGGCCAGGTAGACGGCAATTTCAGAAATATCGGCGGCCTGATCCCCGATGCGTTCCATATCCGTAATCATTTTCAAAGCCGCGGAAATAAGGCGCAGATCCCTCGCCACAGGCTGTTGCTGTAAGAGAAGTTTCAAGCAGAGACTTTCGATCTCCTTTTCCTTTTCGTCTACTTCCCGGTCTCCCCGCATAACCTTGCCCGCCAGCTCTTTATCCTGATTGATCAGAGCTTTCATCGCGTCGTTGATTGCCTCCTCAATAAGGGACCCCATCATGACCAGCTCCGTATTCAGCTGGTCCAATTGTATATCAAACCGATTGCGCATCATCCAAACCTCCCCGTAATATAGTCTTCTGTCCGTTTATCTTTCGGAATGGAGAAAAGAGCTTCCGTGCCGCCGAATTCCACAACCTCTCCCAGAAGGAAAAAGCCCGTATTGTCCGAAACTCTGGCAGCCTGCTGCATATTATGGGTTACGATAACAATAGTATAGTCCTTTTTCAATTCCAGCACAAGGTCCTCGATCTTGGCGGTGGAAATGGGGTCCAGGGCGCTGGTAGGCTCATCCATCAGCAGTACTTCCGGCTGAACAGCCAGTGCTCTGGCAATGCAGATTCTCTGCTGCTGACCACCGGATACACTGAGAGCGCTCTTCTTCAGCCGGTCCTTAACCTCATCCCAGATCGCCGCGTTTCGGAGGGACTTCTCGACGATCTCATCCAGTTTGACTCTGGACCGGATTCCATGAGTCCGGGGCCCATAGGCAATGTTGTCGTAGATGCTCATGGGAAAGGGATTTGGCTTCTGAAATACCATGCCCACCCGCTTCCGCAGCCGGTTCACATCCAGAGAATTGTAAATATCCTCACCGTCCAGCATCACACGGCCGTCAATCCGACATCCCTCCACAAGGTCGTTCATTCGGTTCAGAGTTTTCAGCAGCGTGGATTTACCGCAGCCCGAAGGTCCGATAAAGGCCGTGATCTCCTTCTCCGGTATATTCATATTAATTCTTTTCAATGCCTGAAACTCGCCATAAAACAAGTTTAGGCCTTTAATCTCTATTTTATCCTTACTCATACCTTTGTCACTTTCTTTGCAATTGCCGCTGAAACGGTATTAATCGTCAGCACGATAAGAAGCAGCACCACGGCGGTGGCATAGGCCTCGTTGGTGTGGAAGCCCTCGCTTGACAGCGTATACATGTGAACAGAAAGGGTTCTCCCGGAGGAAAGCAGATTTTTCGGAAGGTCTGCTACCGTGCCTGCCGTATAGATCAGGGCTGCCGTTTCTCCTACGATACGTCCTATAGCCAGAATCACTCCCGCCAGAATACCGGGAACCGCCGAAGGAAGAACGATTTTACCTACTGTACGGAGCTTCCCGGCGCCCAGGCCGAAGCTGGCCTCCCTGTAGCTGTCCGGAACCGCCTTCAGCGCTTCTTCCGCAGTCCTCATGATCAACGGCAGGATCATGATGGACAGGGTGGCCGCCCCTGCGACGATGGAATAGCCCATTCCCAGATACGTGACGAAGAAAAGCAGACCGAAAAGGCCGTATACAATGGAAGGAATTCCCGCCAGGGTCTCCGCCGTCAGCCGGATGGCCTCTACCAGCTTATTGCTCCTCTTGGCATATTCCGTCAGGTAAATGGCTGTAGATATTCCGAAGGGGATGGCAATAAGCAGAGACAGCGACGTCATGATGACCGTGTTGACGATAGACGGCAGCATGGACACGTTGTCCGACGTGTATTTCAGGGCGAACAGCGATGGCCTGATATAGGGAAGACCCTTCAGCAAAATATAGCCTATGAGAAAGAGAAGCATTCCCAATGTGAGGGCAGTTCCCGCAAAGACCAGGCCTTTCAACAGTATGGAAGCTCTTTTACCGCTCATATATTCGTCCTCCTCTTCAAAATGGAGAAGACAAAGTTGATAATCAATATAAACAGGAACAGTACCACCCCTGTGGCGATCAACGCCCCCCTGTGAAGTTCCGCCGCATAGCCCATTTCTATCACGATATTGGCCGTCATGGTACGAAGGCCTTTTAGGATCCCTACGGGCATTCTGGGCTGGTTCCCCGCCACCATGATCACTGCCATGGTCTCTCCGATGGCCCTGCCCACACCCAGTACCACGGCTGCGGCCACGCCGGACTTAGCGGCTGGAAGAACCGTGGAGAAAACCGCTCGTTCGTGGGTGGCGCCCAGGGCAACGGAACCTTCGTAGTACTGCTCCGGCACAGCTCTGAGAGCTGCTTCGCTGACGCCTGCTACGGTGGGAAGAATCATGATTCCCAGCAGCAAAGACGCCGTAAGCATGCTGTTTCCGTCTCCTCCGAAGAGATCCCGGATCAGGGGCACCAAAATGACCAGGCCGAAAAAGCCGTATATGACCGACGGAATCCCTGCCAGCAACTCCACGCCGGGCTTGAGCCAGCGATAGAGTCTTTGGGAACAGTAGTGCGCAAGAAACACCGCCGTAAGCACCCCGATGGGTACGCCAAAAATAACAGCCCCCAGGGTGACGTAGACGCTCCCCGCTATCATGGGAAGGATTCCGAAGGAAGGCGGTACATTGTTGGGCGACCATTGTTCCCCTCCGAGAAAATCAAACAGGCCGATTTCCCTCATGGCGGGAATTCCGTTAGCAAACAGAAAAACGCAGATCAGCAGCACCGATAAGATTGTCGTCAACGCTGCTGCTAAAAAAACGTATTTCATAATGGTTTCTTTTATCTGCATGTGCTTCTCTTCTTTCTACAGCTCATTCCATTTTGTCGTTTCCCCTATGAATACGGCTTTCACCTGATCTGTTGTGAGATTATCCACTGTGTTGTCCGGATTCACGATGACGGCGATACCATCCATTGCGATGACTGTGGGCGTCAGCTCGGCAAGTTCACTGTCCTTCAGTTCCCGGCTGGCCATGCCAATGTCGCAGGTACCTTCGATGGCACCTATCATTCCGGCTGTGGAATCGCTGGATTGAATTTCAATGTCTGCCGAGGTATTAATCTGCAAATATTCTTCAACCAGCTTTTCCATCACCGGATAAACTGAGGAGGAGCCTGCGATAACTAATTTCCCTGCGGGCTTCGTACCGCTGTAAGCTGCCGCGCTTTCGTCAACGGCAATGTAGTTTCCGGTAACGATATTCTGCCCTTCCGCGGAAAGGATGTAGTCGATAAAGTCTTGCGCCAGTTCGGAAGGCGTGCCTTTTGTGGCGATGTTAAAGGGTCTGGCTACAGGATAGGATCCGTTTTTGATGTTTTCAGCCGTAGCCTCCACTCCGTCTATTTTCACTGCTTTTACGCTGCTGTTTAACGAGCCGAGGGAAACGTATCCGATTGCGTAAGGAGCCCCCGCCACATTGGCCAGCATGACGTCTGTCTTATTGGCAATGATGGCTTCAACGGTGGTGCGGTCCGTCTTGCTTCCATCGGCGCCTTTTTCTTCAATGCCCATGAGCTCAATGAAGGCTCCCCTGGTTCCGGATCCGTCTTCTCTGGAAACGACGGATATCTCCCTTTCCGTGTTAAAGCCGTCTCCGCTTCCGCCGTTGCCATTGCCGCCGTCTCCGTTTCCGCCGCAGCCCGCCAGAGCCACTGCCATAACCAGACTCAGAGCCAGGCATATTACCAATTTGTATGTTTTCTTCATTTCTTTTCTCCTTTTATTCATTCACGCATCGTATCAATTTGATTGCTTTTTACATACTCAGAATACGAAAAGATTGTAAAGTCCACTATCGGAGAAATGTAAACTCCATGTAAAAAGGTGTCTTCGCCTGAATTAAAAGAAAAACTGCTGCCCTTCAAGTCAAAAGCAACAGTTTCCTGTTTAAAAAAGTTTTTCAATTAATTTCCTGCAATCTTAGTCCGACTCAAATGAGTTTTTATCCGGAATCGGCTCTGCCTCCGCAGCTTCCTCAAGGGCCATCTTCGCTTTTTCGGCTTTCAGGTCATCCCTGTGGATGAGAACTACGGATATTAAAATAAGCAATATCCCTACGCTTTTCAATCCCAGGATCGGGTCCGAGAAGACAAGCCAGGATCCCACAACCGTTACCGGCACTTCGATGGCAGCGATGATGGAGGCCTTGGAGGATTCTATGTTGTAGGATAAGCCCGTAGTAAAGCAAAAGTATCCCAGAACGGTAGGAACAAAACCCAGCCCTAAAATATTCAGCCAGAACCACAGGTCGCCGTTGACTTCAAAAGCAGCCGCAGGGTTCGAAATGACGAGAGAAAACACTGCCGCCAGTCCAAAGGTATAGGTGAGTATCGTTACCTGTTTGTGGTTGCAAAGCAGCGCTTTGCTGATGAGGTTCATCATGGCATAGCTTAACCCTGTAGCAAGTCCGTAAGAAATGCCGACGGCATCAAAGGAAAGCGTGTCCAGATTTCCTCCCGTAGAGATTAAGAAAACGCCGACTACACTTACTCCAACGGCGGTAATTTTCCATGGAGTAAGGGATTCTTTAAAAGCAAACTTGGAAATAATGAGTACAAATATAGGAGCGGTATACATCAGTGACACCGTTGTAGGCGCGCCTGTTTTGTCCACGGCTGAATTCATAAAAAAATTGTAGAGAACATGGCATACGACAGCCATGAGTACACAGGCCATCAATCCTTTTCTATCTATTTTCAGGAGATTCTTATCTTTAAAATAAGTATAGGAAAACAAGAAAGCAAATCCTATAATCATTTTCCAGAATATCATATCCTTTGGGGCCAAACCGCTATCCAAAATATATTGAATAAATAAAAATCCGCTTCCCCAAAAGAAGCCACCGGCCACCACCATAGAATATCCTTTTATTTTTTCCGGCATTTGAATCACGCGCTCCTTTAAATAGTCTCCGCCCATATTTATGAGGGCGGGCTGTGTCTATATCCGTTTGCAAACAGGGTAAGAACGCCATCGCCTGCCCGAACAAGACTTGTCGGGGGCGGCTTCCGCACCGGCGATAATCAGGTTTACAGGGGGCGACGCAAATGTCGCCCCCTGTAATCTATCGTATCCACAACCCATTGTTGCAGATATTATATCATAGCGTACTGTCCGCTGAAAGTCGGAGTTGTTGCACGAAGTGAATTCTGGGGCTGCGAAGCGGAGGAGGGAAAGCGCAACCGTAACTGCCGCGTCAATGAGAAGCGCGCAGATGGAAATTTGTAAAGGCAGCAACCCGAATAATTCTCAGCAGTACAATACACTAAAGATATCCTTCGTATTTCTTTTTCACCACAGCTGACTTAACATAGTCGATCATGGTGATAAAGTCGAACACGGGAAGTCCCGTGGCGTCCTGAACCGCCTTGCCGTAAGGCGGCAGCATGCTGCACTCAAGAAGTATGGCTTTGATGCTTGGGTCTTCCTTTATCATCTCCAGAGCAACTTCACATACCTCTTTAGTCATGATTTCCGTATCACAGATACCGCTTTCGTCGATACAAAATGCCGAGGCGTGTTCTTTCTTCTCCATCCCCCTGATCACAACGTCCTCCGGGTTGATGTTTACCGCCGCCAGGAAAGCCTCGTCCAGACTGCTTTCCTTCGCGCTTATAATACCAACCTTATTTCCCTTGCCGATAATGGTGGAAATGAAGGGTCCCTGAAGCAGGCTGGACAGGAACACCGGGATGTCAAGAGCTTCCGAAACTTCCTTTTGGAAGAGAGCAAAGAACCCACAGTCCGCCGTAATAGCTCTGACGCCGTCATCCTGCAGTTCTTTTGCGGTTTTGATTACCAGCTCAAGGGCTGTTTTATCTTTATTGTACAATCTGTCGAAGGTCAGACCTTCCACCAGCTTATACTTTACCGGATAATCATAGGTAGTGGCGTTCCCCACGTCACCGGGAATAAAAGGGGCAACGAAGTCCAACAGGAGTATTCCTATCGGAAAACCATAGCTCATCTGCGTTCTTTTGGCTTCATAAATCATTGTAGTTCCTCCTTTGGGATTACCCTCGACAGACAATGTATTGTAAATTGTCTATCGAGGGTATGTATAATGAAGTACCTGTTTACAGAGTCATTCCCGCGCCTTCCTCGGCGGATCTGCAGAGCTGGGAGTAAATGTGCATCATGCCCTGTTTTACCTTGGGCTCGGGTTTCACCCAGTTGGCTTTACGTCTTGCCATTTCTTCGTCACTTACATCGATTGTAAGAGTGGCGTTTTTGATATCGACAGAGATGATATCCCCTTCTTCAACCAAAGCCAGAGGGCCGCCTTCATAGGCTTCCGGTGTAACATGGCCTACGATGGGTCCGCGGTTGAAGCCGGAAAATCTTCCGTCCGTGATCAAACCGACGCTGGTGTCCAGCCCCAGGCCTACAAGGGCATCGGTACTCAGCATGATCTCCTTCATGCCCGGCGCTCCCTTCGGACCTTCGTAGCGTACTACCATTACGTCTCCAGGTTTAATTTTGCCTTCCATGACGGCTTTTACGCCTTCCTGGTCGGTGTGGAATATCCTGGCCGGTCCGGAGAATTTCTTCATATTTTCCGGAACGGAGGAGGATCTGATGATAGCGCTGCCGGGAGCCAGGTTTCCTCTCAATATGGTCAGCCCGCCGTCGGCGCTGATGGGATTGTCCAGGCTGCGGATCAGATCATCATTTCTGATAACTGCTTTATCCACGACTTCGCCCACTGTTTCACCGGATACCACCTTCAGATTCAGGTTCAGCAGGGGCTTCAATGTCTTCATAAGAGCAGGCACACCGCCGGCATTATGCAGGTCCACAATATGATAGTTTCCTGCCGGCTTTACGCCGCAAACGCAGGGAACCTCTTTCCCGTACTTCTCAAAATCTTTTATGGTAAGCTCCGCGCCAGCCTCTCTGGCCAGGGACAGCAGGTGAAGGATTACATTGGTAGATCCTCCCATTGCGATGTTCGTGATAACAGCGTTTATGAAGATCTCTCTGGTCAGAATATCTTTAGGTTTTAAACCCTCTTTGACCAGCTCAACAATGCGTTTACCCGCTCTCCTGGCGGATCTCTGCTTATCCGCGTAAACACCGGGAATGGTGTTTGTCGCCGGCAGACTGAGTCCCAGAACCTCCATCATGATTTGCATGCTGTTGGCGGTACCCATTGTGGAGCAGGCCCCTCCGCACATGCAGCAGAGGTTTTCAATATCCTTTACCCTCTGGCTTTCCGGGTCGGCTCCCACAACCATGGGCGCTACGTCCATGGGAAGCAGTTCTTTGCCTTCGAATTCGCTGACCAGCATAGGCCCACCCGTTACGATGATAGAGGGTACGTTTCTTCTGATGGCGCCCAGGGCGACGCCGGGAATAATATTATCGCAGGTGGCGAAAAGGACCAATCCGTCAAATTGATGTACAGTAGAAACATATTCGATTCCCAAGGCTACCGCGTCTCTTCCGGCAAGCTCGTATTTTAGTTCTTCCTCGCCTACGATCATATCTCCGCAGGTAGACGGCGCGCCGAACTCAAAGGGAATTCCACCGGAGGCCCATATACCCTGCTTTACCGCCTCAACCAGCGGCTTCAAATGGGTATGGCCCGGCGCTCCTTCATTATATGTATTGACAATTCCGATATGCGGTTTGACCTGGATGTCATCATCTCCAAAACCGCAGCCCTTCAGCATTGCGCGCCTCATCAGCGCGTCCGCTCCGACAAATTTTTTGTTCATCCTCTTACCCTCCGTTATTATAAGGTTCTTCCTATTTCATACGCGTCCCATATGGCATACATGATGTTTTGAACTTTTCTGGAATCGCCGACTAACTGGACCTTCGGATGGATCTCCTGCAGTTCCTTGTAAAGTTTTTGGTCAGGCGTATAGCCGATGGCCAATATAACCGTATCCGCCTCAATAGACTCTTTTCTGAATTTATTGTTGATGGTCTCGACTCCCTTGTCGTTGACTTCCAGTAAACTCGTGTTGGTTCTCACATCGATGCCATAGAATTTAATCATATCTTTCAGCATCATATCATTGGCATGGGAAACGAATACCATGCTCAGCAGTTCGTCCATCATTTCCACGATGGTGGATTTTTTGTCGTGCTCCTGGGCTAGCCAGACGGCTACCTCGCAGCCCACAAGTCCTCCGCCGATAATGACGACCTTTTCTCCGATCTTGTCGGGGTTCATTAAAGCATTTGTGGCGGTTAATACGTTTTGCCTTCCGGCACAGGTGGGGAGAATCTTGTCGCCGGCGCCGGAAGCCACTACCACCTCATCCGGATTGAGCTTTTCCACCAACTCAGTGGTAACCTCTGTCTTCAGGTTTATTTCCACACCGTTTTCTTTTAATTCCTGCTCATACCATTTCAGCAAATCTCTTTCATCTTTTTTGAACTCGGGAACAGAAGCTTCTATGATATGTCCGCCCAAAGCATCGTTTTTCTCGTAGAGGGACACTTTATGTCCGCGAGTCGCCGCGATTCTGGCCACTTCCATACCCGCGATTCCTCCGCCTACGACCATAACGTCTTTCGGTTTCAGCACAGGATATAAGCGGTACTCTTCTTCTCTTCCACATACCGGATTAACAGCGCAGGAAACGGTCTTGCCGGATTCCAGCCTGCCCATGCAGCCGTCATGACAGCCGACACAGGGTCTTATTTTATCCGTCTTTCCGCTGCGTACTTTGTTCGGCCAGTCAGGGTCAGCCAGCAGCCCTCTGCCGATCAGCACCATATCAACCTTTTCTTCATCCAGGACTTCGGCGGCCAGATCCGGAACATCCATTCTGCCTGCCATGAGAATCGGAATATCGACGACTTCTTTCAGCTTCTGCACCTCGGGGAGATAGAGCCCGTGCTCACAATACCCCGGCGGATGTGCCCAATACAGAGCTTCATAGGATCCCAGGTCCGCGTTCAGACCGTCATATCCGGCCTCTGCCAGTATCCTGGCAGCTTCCAGACCCTCTTCAACATCTCTTCCCAGCTCTACATAATCCTCTCCGGGAAGTCCGCCCTGTCCTACTTCTTTGATGCAGCTTTTAATGCCGAATCTCAAGATAACGGGGAAGTCCTGGCCGCACTGCGCTTTGATCTCCTGCAAAATCTCTATCGGCAGTGTAAGCCGGCCTCTTAAATCTCCGCCGTACTTATCCGTTCTTTTATTAAAGAGGGCTATTGTAAACTGGTCGATTAAATATCCTTCGTGCATGGCATGGACTTCCACGCCGTCATAACCGCCGTCCTTGGCTGTCTTTGCCGCTTCCCCCATCTTCTTAACCATATATTCCACTTCTTCCGTGGTCAGTTCCCGGCATGTGATGGTGGGATCCCAGAAATGCGGGATAGCTGAGGGCGCCACGGGATGGCTGTCCACAACGCTCAGGAACAAGGACCTGCCAAATCCCATTGTTATTTGTAAAAATATTTTAGACCCGTAGGCATGTACCCTTTCACACATTTCTGTGGAGGAAAGGGCAAATGCCATGGGGTTCGTAGAGGTATTCTGAAAAAGACCTATTTTGGTCTGTTCGATTTCGTTTTCGACTTCCATACCGCCTGTAATAATCAGACCCGCTCCGCCTCTGGCTCTTTCCACATAATAATCGGCTGCTCTCTGATTAAAACAATTATCGGGAGTTATCATACCCGATGGCGCCATAGGGGCCATGCCGATTCTGTTTTTGATCTCCAGATTGCCGATCTTCAATGGCTTAAACAAACTACTGTACTTTTTAGTCACTTGTTCTTCTCCTCTCTTACTCTGTTGTCTAAGGAAATACCACAAGAAGGCTGAGCTGTCATTGCTTTGCTTGAACTGCCATTACCTTCGCACTGCATTTAGATATCGCAATTTCCATGCCAAAATGCGTATTTATTCGAATTTTCAAAATGATCCTTTGAATTTGCATGAATTTGGCTTTTTTCAATCGGTTCCGCCTGTTTAGTGCCTTCAAACTGTCTATTATTGATGATTTTTTCGGCCTTCACGGATAGAAATTTACATAGGAGCGATTAGAAGCGTACAATAAAAAAGACATACTGTCAAAGATATTGACAATGTGTCTTTGAATTCGCTTATTCTTCATCTATAGAAATGTTATATTTTTTAATTTTATTATAAACCGACTGTCTTGGTATGCCCAGTATGACGGAAGCTTTCGCTATATTGCCTCCTGTAGTTTTCAGCGCCTCGGTGATCAAATGCTTTTCCACGGATTCCGTATTTTCCTGCAAAGACAATTCATTGCTTACTAACGGTCCCGTTCTTTTTATGTCCTCTTCTACATCGTTTCGAATGTAGTCCGGCAAGTCGGATATCGTAATCTTATTTCCCGTCACACTGTTAAAGGCACTCTCAATGCAATTTTTAAACTCTCTCACATTTCCCGGCCAGCTGTATCTCATGAATACTTGCTCTACCGGTTTATCTATCCCCTGGATGGACTCCTCGAACACAGTGTTGAAGCTGTCAATAAAATGCTGTGTTAAAAACAGGATGTCATCCTTACGGTGCCGGAGAGGCGGGATGGCCACATTCACCACGCTGAGGCGGTAAAACAGGTCATTTCGAAACCGGTTGTCTTTCACCAGTTCCTCCGGTGGGTCATTGGTAGAGGATATTATTCTGACGTCCACATCAAACTCCGCGCTGCCGCCTATTCTCCTGACCCGCTTATCCTCTACGACTCTTAGAATTTTAGACTGCAGGGACAGAGGCATGGAGTTAATTTCATCTAAAAAAACAGTCCCCCCGTTGGCCAGTTCAAATAATCCTTTTTTTTCGATGGCTCCAGTAAAACTCCCTGCCGTTGTCCCGAATATCAGACTTTCCATAAGGGTTTCCGGGATGGCCGCGCAGTTTTGGGATATAAAAGGCATCCGGGATCGTTTGCTTTCATTGTGAATCGCATGGGCAAACAGTTCTTTTCCCGTGCCGGTTTCTCCATATATAAATATGTTCGAATCATGCTTTGCCGCTTTTTTTAATTTCCGGATGATACCGAGCATCTCCGAATCCCGGGTGATAATATCATCGAATACGTATTTTGCCCCCATGTTGTGTTTCCTCAGCACAGCAGTTTTGGGCATTGTCGGAGGCGAGGTACTGATGGAGTTAATATCATAGGACAGCAAAACCGTACCGATTATTCCGTCCTTATTTTTCAGAGGGAAGGCAGTGTTAATTGAATTTACGTCCGTTCCATCGTCAAGCTTTGCAATCTGCGGCTGGTTTATGATAGCTTGTCCCGTTTTAAGCACGGTCAGAGCAGCGCTGGTCTCATAGGTCAGCCAGGGATACAGCTCCAGCATGTGCATCCCTATCACGTCTTCAATTCCCAATTTATTATGAATATCGTTGTAGTTGTTATAGTAAAGAATTTTACCTTCCTTATCGATAATCAATATTAAATCGGTCTCTTTAAATGCTTTCTTTATCAATTCCAGATTCTTGTTATGCATATGAAACTCGTCCCTCTATCATAAAACTGTCATATAAATATCATTTACAGGTTGTAAAATATTTTTACATATGCATCATTGTATCATAGCAAAGTCTTTCATAAAAGCGATTTTATAAAAGAATTTTCGATGAACTTCTGAATAAGATCCTCCACGACCTTCAGGATGACAGCCTGATGTGTTATTCTGAGCCCCGGCGAAGAATCTTAAAAAAATCGATGGGCGGAAAACTCCTGCCCATCGATAGGTGCTATTAAGTGGTATAATATTTGTTCCTGCGGGTGAACCCCCGCAATTTGCATCGAATCAATCTACTTATTTGTAGTCGTCAATTTCGGCATAGTACAGGTCAAGCAGTTCGCCGGCGGCAGCTCCGCCACTGGTTCTGAATTGGTCGTAAACAGTCTGAGCCATATCGAAGAATACTGCTCTTTCTTCATCGGTAACGAAAACTACTTCGATCGCTTCTTCGTTAACCCATCTGTCCATAACCGCTTCGTCATTGACAGCCAGAATCTCCTGGTATCTGTCCATGGCAGCCGCATCAGCGTCGATGATGATCTGTTGCATCTCTTCATCCAGGGAATCCCACAGGTCTCTGTTGATAACGTGTGTGAAGTTGTAGATGTCAGCGTTTGCGATGGTTGCATAGTTGCAGACTTCGTGGAACTTCATGTTGTCGGAAGCGATCAGCGGGTTGGTCTGGCCGTCAACCATACCTAACTGCAGGGCTGTGTATACTTCCGCGTAGGGAACGGGAGTCGCGCTTCCGCCATATGCTTCAAAGCTTGCCGCGATAAGGGGCGCAGGCATAGTTCTCATTTTGAAACCTCTGAATTGCTCAGGAGTGTTCAGCGGTCTGTTGCCTGTCCATACGAAGTATCCTTCCGGAGCCCATCTGAGGACCTTTAAGTTTTTCTCATAATGCAGCTCGTTCAGGCGGGCCATCATCTGGCTGTTGTCGAAGAAATCCTGTGTTTTCTGGAGATCATCGGGGAGCAGGAAGTGAAGCATCATGATGTTTGCTTCCGGCAGGAAAGCTCCCATGGCGCCGGGGTCTGTGATTCCCATCTCTACGCCGCCGTTCTGGATAAGCTCTGTACCTACCAAAGCGTCACCAAGCTGTCCAACGGGGTAGATTTCCAGCGTATACTGGCCATTCGTTCTTGCTTCTAATTCTTCTTTAAAATAGTGCGCGTAAATATCCTGGTAGTCGTCGGGATACTCTTCATGGACATACTTCCAAACTACCTGCTCGCCAGGTGTGTCGCCATCCGGAGTATCGCCATTGTCGCCGTTACCTCCACACGCTGTTAAAACCATAGTGGCCATTAACAGTAATACTAACAATTTTGCCGTTCTTGTCGTCTTCATTTAAGTTCCTCCTTTTTTTATATCCTAAGCGCTAACAACTTGTGCTGTCAACGTCATAAGGCCATTTCCGGGAATGCCAGTCTCGGTAAGAATGTTGAAATACTGGGTACAAAGATTAAAAGCAAAGTGATTAGAATGAACATGACCAGGTACGGCAGTATCCCTCTAACCACAGTTTTAAAGGATTCATCGAATATCGCCTGGGCAGTAAAGATATTGCAGCCGAAGGGCGGAGTAACGGCTCCGATAGCCGCCTGAATCGTAACCAGAATTCCCAGGTGAATGGGGTTGATTCCCGCGTTCACCGCCGCGGGGTAAAATATAGGCGTCAGAATCAATATTACAGGGATAGAGTCCACAAACATGCAGCATACGAAGAAGAATCCGGCTACAATAAACAGTACTGTCAGAGCACTGGGATCTGTTCCAAGAGTGGTCCTGATCAGGGTCTGCGGTATATTCGCAAACGTGATTACCCAAGAGAAGGCTGCCCCTGCGGACAACAGGATGAATACGGTACCTGTTACCATACCCGTTGAAAGGGCAAGCTCGTACAATTTTTTCCACGTAATGGTTCTATAGATAAACTTCTCTACGATAAATGCGTATATAACGGATACAGCAGCAGCCTCGGTGGGGCTGAAGAGACCCGAATAAATGCCGCCTAAGATCAAGATGGGGAAACCCAGCGGTATAAGAGCCTCTTTCAGCCTTACAAATCTCTCATCCCAGCTTACTTTCTCTACCGGCTCAATCTTCCTCACAAAACGAGCTACGACGTATTCATAAACGGAGAAAACCAGGAACACCAGTACGCCGGGAACAACACCCGCGATAAACAGTCCCGCGACGGAGGTTCCGGTGATAACCGCGTACATAATCATGGCAATGCTGGGAGGGATGAGCAGAGCGATGTTTGCCGAGGACATTAGCAGCCCAATGGCGTGGGAGGTTGGATAGTTCAGGCTTTCCAACTCACGCTTCATGGGACGGCCTATGGCAACAAGGGTGGCCTGAGTAGATCCGGAGATCGCTCCGAAAATCGTACAGGTACCCGCCGAGGTAATCGCCATTCCACCGCTGATATGTCCTACAAATCCGCCGACGAAATTCAAAAGTCTTTGTGCCGTCTGTCCGGCGCTCATGATTTCAGCAGCGAAAATAAACATCGGTACCGCCAGCAATACAAAGGAGCTGACGCCGTTATTGAACTGGGAAACGATATTCACCAGGTCAAAATTCGGATAGTATGTAGTCATTACCGCAAAAGGCCCTATGATCATCCCTGTAAACATCGGCAGGGCCAGGATCAGAAACCCAAACATAAAAGCTAGTAATAGTAAAATCATAATATTATGTCCTTTCCATCCTCTTTTTTATAGCGTAACTTCCGCTCCCGCTTCACCATAGGTCGCTTCGGAACCGACATACGTCCTGTCCCTATGTACCAGATTAAGTATGAAGGTGATCGCATACTGGATCGCGCCTAACGCGAATCCCACCGGCATAGGAATAAGAGGAAGCCATGCGGGTATTTCCGTAGCCGGAGCAACTCTCCCCATAGACTCTACGTACACGACATATTCAAATGAGAGTTTGGCCATCCAAAGCAGCGAGACAACCGCCAGCAGCGAAGCTACTGTCAGCAGGATTTTCTTACCCGTTTTAGGAAGAAGATCCAAAGCAACGGTCATTGTAATATGCTTACCGCTTCTTGCGGCGTAGCTTACCGTCATAAATGTTAACGCTATAATGAAGAAGGAGCTGACCTCTTCCGCGGCCTTCCAGCTAAATCCCAGAACGGAACGGGCAAATACATTGTAAATCAGTATCAGTGATATAATTATAATTGCGAAGGCAATAATCACCTCTTCAAGTTTCTTGATAATTGCGCTTAGCTTTTTTAAAAAGTTCAATTTCCTATTCTCCTTTACCTAGTGTTACGCATTCTCGTTGCATATTCACATTCCTGCTATACATCCTGTTGTCAGAAGTGTTCTTTTAATTTTACGGAATATCCTTTTCCGGGTAGCGCTGAGCCTTTGTAACTTTAGTTCCTCTATAAGTACACCAAATATTGATACTAAATGAAATAGTGCGAAGAATACTCTTGCTGACTCGCTGCCTCCTTTCCGGATTATTTGATGCTCTCCTTCCCATATATCGGATCAGTCACTTAAATTTAGTATTAATACGGGGTCTTTGGGCCATATTTTTTAATGCAATGTCCATGCCAATATCGAATGGTCACTGCCCTCTTATCCGGATTGCGGCTCGAGACAATTTTATTTCATATTCTACACAAATATCGTACTGTTGTCCATCAACAAAATGAATTGATTGAATTATATAATATTTCAAGCTTTATGGTAAAGAATACGCCCTTAAAGATCAGTACATGACAAACTCAGCCGTAAAATACTTACGTCAAAATGAAGTTTTATCCAAAATATATCTTCTATTATCCTCATCTTTTTTTTATTTTTACCGTTTAGCCGCGGCCGCGCATCGTGCCTTCTGTAAATACCGTTGACAGAAATGTCAAATACTCTGACATTAATCGCACTTTCGTCAATTTATTGTTTGAAATATTCTCAGTATTTTGATATGCCTTAGACTCCTTTTCAAGCAATCTCTATCTGGTTTTTCTGTTTAGCCGGTTAAGGGTTTCCACGAAAGAAAAATTATATTCCGCGGAATCGATTTTTACTGTTATCGCAAAAAGCTTTCCTTTATATATTGTCTTAGCGTTTTTCAACTTGTGATATAGTTTGACAGTGACTTTGGCAGCGTCCTTCGCCGCTGCTTCCGGCAGTAAAATCAGAAAGGCCATGTCGCTCCATCTGCCGATGCTGTCAGGCTTTCTCAGGTTTAACGTCAATATTTCACTTACCGCTTTCACGGCATGGTCCCTGATTTCCCGCACCGCCTCCATATTCTCTGCATGAATGACGTCTGTTTGAATCATGATCAATGAAAAAGCATGTCCATATCTATTAAATCGGTATATTTCGCTGTCAACCTTTTCCGTAATGCCTTTTCGATTTAGCAGTCCGGTTAAGCTGTCAAGTCTCCCGTACATTTCTGTCAGTTCACTCATGACAGATCTGGCAGCGAGGAGATCTGTCAATTCCTTAAACCTGCCGATAAGCGGCTTCAGGCTCTCACAGCCTATATAAACCTTCCACTCACCGTCTTCCAGCACCATTGCTTTTACGAAAGAATTCTTTTCCTCTTTGTCCATCACAGCATTGTATTCCACCATATTCACGCTGAATTCGGCGATCTCTTTGAACATGTGACCATTAAGGGATTTATTCTTATGCGCTCTATGAGCGGCGCATTTGTATTTCCGTATGTGGAAAACCGATGCTACGGCACGCTGCCAGCTAATAAAATCGTCGACGGAAATATTGTGCTTATCGACATTTGAAACAAGTCTATAAGAGCATTCAAAGCGATTGCTCATGATATTGCGGAAATACTCGTCAAGCACCACCTTCGAGTGAATAAATGCCGGTTCATATTTTCCCTGAGGCTCTTTGTGTTCATTTCTGATGGTTGGGTTTATACTGTACTTATCTTTCCACCTCAAGTCATATTGCCGCCGTCTGACCGGATCCCGCAGCTCCTCATAAGCCTGGTTGATTACCTTCATTTTTTCATCAGAATTTTTTCCCCTACTTACATCGGGATGATATTTCTTGGCCAGCTTTTTATACGCGCCCTCAATGACTTCCGGCTCCGCAAGATGGTGAACCTGCAAAATCATATAATAATCTTCGAGCTGTTTCATTATGGTCTGCTCACCTCATGCTTTAAATGTAAAATATCCGCGCCCCCAAGTTGTCATCCTGAACACAGTGAAGGATCTTTCAAAGATTCTTCGCTGACGCTCAGAATGACATCGGTGTCCTGAGTCCGCGAATATCATTATACCACAAAAACAGATTCTAATGTTGATTCCGGTTGTCATCCTGAACGCAGGGAAGGATCTTTCACAAGATTCTCCGCTGGCGCTCAGAATGACACAAAAGCCTTGATTCTGCGGAATTCTGTCAGGCTTTGCTCCCGAACTCCTTTTTCAACTGTTCCAAAGCCTGAGTCAGGGTAGACCTGGGACAGGCGATGTTGATTCTCTGGAAGCCCTCGCCTTCAACGCCGAACATCGTTCCTCCGTCAAGCCACAGCTCCGCCCCTTCCGTTACGCGCCTGTCAAGCTCGGACTGGGGCAGACCGTAAGCCGAAAAATCCAGCCAAAGCAAGTAGGTACCCTCAGGTTCGATTAATGTAACTTTAGGCAAATACTCCCTCAGAAAATCTCTCGTATATGTAGTATTTTCCTGAAGGTATTCTTTTAGCCGGGCAAGCCACGGACCACCCTTTTGATACGCGCTCCTGCAGGCGGCAAGCCCTATGGTGTTCAACTGGCTGTACCCGGTTTTCCTGATCTCGCTTTTCAGTTTGCGGCGCATATGGGCGTCCCTGACAAAAAGGTGGGAAACCTGCAGACCTGCCAGGTTGAAGGTCTTGGATGGAGAGGCGCAGACAATGGCGCTTTCATCCAGAAGGCCGTAGCAAATATGCTCATGTCCCTGCCAGACAAAGTCACAATGAATTTCATCCGACGCCACCAATACGCCATGTTTTTTGCAGATTTCATGCATCCGGCTAAGTTCCTCCCGTGTCCACACCCGGCCCACAGGGTTATGGGGACTGCACAGGATAAACAATTTCGTATTCGGCTGCGCAGCCAAACATTCAAAACTCTCAAAGTCCATTGAATACCGCCCTTCGCTGTAAATGAGCGGATTGGCGGCAATTCGCCGTCCATTGTCCCGAATCACATCAAAAAACGGATAGTACACCGGCGTCTGAATAATTACACTTTCACCCTCGGCTGTAAAGGCGCGGATGATCTGAGCCAGAGAAAACACTACGCCGGGGCACGGTATCACTTCCCCCCGCGTTGCCGAATATCCGAACCTCTTCTCAAACCAGCCGGTAACCGCTTCGTAATACCCATCCATCGGTTCCGTATATCCAAAAATACCGTGGGAAACGGTCTCATGAATGTCCTCCAGCACTTCCTCCGGCAGCGGAAAGTCCATATCCGCTACCCACAAAGGTAAAATCCCCTCCGGTTTTCCACGTTTCACGGCAAAGTCGTATTTGATAGAACCTGTATTTTTTCTGTCCGTTATTTTGTCAAAATCGTATTTCATTGAAGAGCCCTTTCCAAGTCTTCTATTATATCTTCCGCCGCCTCGATCCCCACCGAGAGCCGCAGCAGACGTTCGTCAATCCCCCGGGATATCAATTCCGCCTTCGGAACATCTGCATGGGTCTGGGTTATAGGCCAGGTGATCAGCGTTTCTACTCCTCCGAGAGATTCGGCAAACAGGATCAGTTCTGTTCTATTGAGAACATTCACCGCCGTTTCTTCCGTATCCACGGCAAAGGAAATCATTGAACCGAAGCCGGAGGCCTGCCGCTTTGAGAGCTCATAGGATGGATGCCCGGAAAGTCCCGTATAGTTTACCTGGCGCACTTTCGGATGTGATTCCAGCCACCGGGCTATCCCCAGGGCGTTTTGCTGGGATTTTTCCATGCGAATGGCCAGCGTCTTGATTCCCCTGGTCACAAGGAATGCGTCGAAGGGCGCCAATACGGCGCCGACTGTTTTATGCAGGAACCGCAGTTTTTCCGCCAATTCATCATTGCCGGCAACAAGAAAGCCGGAAAGGGTATCGTTGTGACCAGCCAGATATTTCGTCCCACTGTGCACTACTATGTCCGCTCCAAGGGCTATGGGCTTGAAAAAGTAGGGGGTAAGGAAGGTATTGTCTACAATCAGCAAAATATTTTTACCGGCAGCCAGACTTCTTACACCCGCCACATCTGTCACTTTCATCATGGGATTTGTAGGCGTCTCAATGAAAATTCCTCTGGTTTTATCCGTGATGGTCTTTTCCAGCGCTGTCAGATCCGATGTATCCACGTAGCGCACCGTAACGCCGTTTTTACCGCTGACATGCTCAAACAGACGAATAGAGCCTCCGTATAAATCATCCGTTGCGATAATTTCATCTCCAGGGGAAAACAGTTCCATCATCACCGAGATGGCCGCCATGCCACTGGAGAAAGCCAATGCGTCAGCGCCGTCCTCCAGAGCGCAGACCAGATTTTCCACATGCTCTCTGGTGGGATTTTGAAGTCTTGAATAGTCATAGCCCGTACTTTCTCCCACCCGGGGATGGGCAAAGGTCGCCGATTGATAGATAGGGGCCGCCACCGCTCCGGTGAAATGAGTTCGGTCTCGTACCGCATGCAAACAGGCAGTTTCGGTTTTCATAATCTCTCTCCTATAAAAAGCAATTTATATATCAATAGTAAATGTATGGTGATAACTCAAATCTATAAAGCACAATACCTATATATTATATATGTTTAATATATAATACCGAAAGATGATCTGTATGTCAACATGCGCAAATTTCCCGCCCTCTGCCGTTTGACATGCCTTGTGGGGTTTGCTATGATTTGCTGTGATTGGGTGTTTTCAGATCCTCAATCAAATGACAAGGAGGGATTTATTTTGCGTTTGGCAATAGAGTATGCAGCTGATTTGAAAAAAGAGTTTCAGAACTATAATCGAAGGAGCTTTTCCAAAGATCTATTATCGGGGATTACCGTGGCAGCGGTGGCGCTGCCCTTAGCATTAGCCTTCGGGGTTGGCAGCGGGGCGGATGCCGCCGCCGGTCTGATCACCGCCATCATTTCCGCCTTCCTTATTTCCGCCCTTTCGGGAGCGTCCTTTCAGATTTCCGGCCCAACGGGAGCTATGACGGCCATTCTAATTCCTCTGGTAACCCGTTATGGCCTGGAGACTTTATTTGCCGCCTGCTTTTTAGCGGGTATTCTCCTGGTGCTGGCTGGTCTGTTTCGCCTGGGGAGTTTGGTCTATTTTCTTCCCCATCCCGTGATTGCAGGATTCACCTCCGGTATCGCCGTAATCATCGCTCTGGGCCAGGTGGGAAATCTGCTGGGGATTCCACTTCCAGGGGAAAATGCTTTAGCCCGCGTATACTATGGTCTGTCCGCGGGAGTGCCTCCCAATCTCTATGCTCTGGGAATCGGTCTTTTTGTCATCATACTCATCGCCGTCTGGCCTCAGGCGTGGAACAATCGTTTCCCCGGATCTCTGGCCGCTGTGATTGCGGCCTCCGCTATTTCGGTTCTTTTCAAATTCCCGCTGGAAACAGTAGGCTCTATCCCTCAGACGTTGATCCATAGCAAGCACCTAACAGCAGGTACGCTGTCTCAGGTCCAGCCGGATGTGATTTTTTTACCCGCGCTGAGCATCTCGCTGCTCTGTATGATTGAGGGCTTACTATGCGGCGCTGCAGGGGGACGGATGAAGGGAGAGCGAATGAATGCCAACCGTGAACTGGTGGCCCAGGGAATCGGTAACATCCTTTTGCCCTTTTTCGGCGGCGTGCCCGCCACAGCCGCTATTGCGCGCACCAGCGTAGCCATCAAATCAGGCTGTCAAACCCGGCTCACGGGTATCATACAGGGTGTTGTACTGCTCATGTCCATGTTTTTGCTCAGCCCTCTGATGTCCCGGATCCCCATCGCCGCTTTGGCCGGGGTTCTGATGATGACCGCCTGGCGCATGAATGACTGGAACAGCATTCAATATTTGTTCCGCCGCAAATTCAAGGGGGGAATCACCAAGTTTATGCTTACCATGCTCACTACCGTGGTGTTTGACCTAACCATTGCCATTGTAGTAGGCGTATTATTTTCCATTGCCTTATTTATTGTAAAAACCTCGGACCTTCAGGTCACCGTCAGCGAGTTGGACACAAAGAGATTAGGCCTTTCATCTCAGATCAAACGTCATATCCAGGTAGTCTATGTTACAGGCGTGGCCTTTTTCGGCTCTTTGGATCAGTTGGAATCCGGTTTATCGAAGGCAAACGGCCAGGTTCTCATTATATCCATGCGGGGAGTTCCCTTTTTGGATCTCTCCACTGTCTCTTTCCTCCTGGAGTATTGTCAGGCCCGCCGGCAGGAAGGCGTCTCCGTTCTCTTCTCCAGCATTCAACCCTCGGTGCGGACTATGATGGATCGAGCGGGGATTACCGATGTGATCGGTTCACACGCGTATTACCAAAACGCCAAGGATGCGATTTTGGCGCAAATAGATTAGGCTCCCACAAAGCCCTGGTCATACACAAAAAAAACACCTTTCGGTGTTTTTTTGCGTCAGTGAAGGTATACATGGAAGGTTCTTCATTGACAATCTATAACTTTTTGCATATTGAGCTTATTTCCGCCGGAATTTAATACTTTCCGTAGGTTTTTGCCTCATCCACCATGGCCTTTGCAAAGGTGAAATCCAAAGGAGCGGGATACTCGCAGCCTGTGGCGAGAATAAATCCGCCGCCTTTTTTATACGCGTCAATCTGCTCTCTGCACTTTTGCCTTACATCCTCTTCCGTTGCCGCGCAGAGCCAGCCCGGTTCCACATGACCGATCAGGGTTACCTGATCCCCGTACTTCGCCTTTACATCCGCCATATCCGTGCAATCCTGAGGGATATGCTGGTAGGAAATTGCCACAGGTTTCATTCTGGCGATCTGCTCTTTGAAATAAACTCCGTTTCCGCAGTTGTGGAGCATTACCATAGCCCCCTTCTCTCTTACGAAATCCGAAAGTTCTTCGATGTAAACACCTTCATTATCATCCCACATCTTAGGGCTCATAATGCTTCGGGACGCGTACAGCGTATCAAACATAATAGCATGGCAGCCCGCTTCGATCAGAGCTGCGCACAACTCCTTTAACGTTTCTGTAATATTTCTGAGAGCGCCCTGCATTTTTTGAGGACACCGGATTAAGTCTACGAACATCTGCTCCGGCCCTCTCATCATGCTCAGAATCCCTAAAGGCGCGAATACGAAACCGATAAGTGGCATCTCCTGGCCTTTGGCCTCATACAGAAGTTTTGCCAGCTCGATATGCTCGCTCATTCTGGGAGTTTCTCTGGGGTTGATGATGCCGACCTTATCATATTCGTCAGGATTCTTGATGTACCGGTTATCCGGATTGGCTTTCGCCGCCAGCTCTTCACAGTAGATAACCTCCTGACCCCAGTCGGCCGCCTCTACACTCAAATCCACCAGAGTGCAAAGACAGTCGGCTCCGATCTCCTCCGTCGCCTTTAGAATGGATTCCGCGCATTTTTTGGTATCCTGCGTCCATTCCGCATAGCTGATTCCCAAAGCCTTTCTTGAGACACTGTTCAGCAACGGATAAACCGGAACCCGATCCGCCTCTTTATGCTGCAAAGCTAAGCCAACTCTCTCCATTGAATTCATTCTGTGATACCTCCGAAATAAACTTGGCGCTGCGTCCTATGATTGTTCTGCTTTTATTATCCAAAGAATCCTGCTGACTTTATATTATTTTTTATTGTATTTTTAGTAATATCTATAGCGATAACATCTTTAGATATTGATGTCTTGATATTTATAATTTAAAATCAAGATAATAAATGTTCTAATTATTTGTAATTGTTTTGGAGCGATGCTATGAATCATTATGAAAACCATATCCAGCCATTTTGTAATTTAACAAAAGTACCTGTCACCTTTTTTAACACGGAAGGCGCCTCCCAATGGGAATGTTGCCCCGAGGGGAAGATATGTTCTTTTTTCGATGGAAACTACGAGCATCACAGTAATTGCAGAAAAACCCTGATCTCCTCTATCAACATGGCCGCGCAGCTGGGAGAGCCCTATATCTTTCTTTGTCGTTCCGGATTAATCAACATTGCCATTGCGTCCATCCGTCAGAATAAGCTTCAGGGAGCGTTCATTGCGGGGCCGATCCCCATGGGAAATAACCGTGAAACGGTCATGAGGAATTTATTAAAAAACAGCGCCATATCGCCTCGATCAGAGATCTATTCCAAGTTTATAGTCTACTTAAGCCAGATGAATATTTCCACTCCTAATGAAATCAGCGACCTTTCCGCTCTGTTTAACAGCACCATTTTGTATTCTCTGAATACCATTGACGAATACAGGGAGATTCAGGAAAACTATAAGAAGCAAACGCACTTCAGTGAAAAAATCCAGAAGCAAAAGAGAGCAGGACAGGAAATGGATTATCCCCATGAGCTGGAGGAACAGTTAATCCAGTATGTCAAAGCCGGCGACAGAAAAGGCGCCAATCAGGTGCTGCTGGAATTGCTGGATAAAATTTTTCTGCTGGAATACGGGGACCTGGCTTTTATTAAGGTCCGGGTTCTCGGCCTCTGTACAATTCTTACCCGCGTCACGTCCAAAAAAGAGGACTCCTTTCATGTGTCCTCTGAAGAAATCAAGCACCTGGATCTTTTGAATAAGGCGGAAAATTTCCTTGAACTGTGCCATTTAACCGCCGAGATTTGCGAAAATATTTGCGCCGGCATGACAAGTCCGGGATATAAAGGGAATTCGCTCATTATAACAAACGCCTGCCAATATATTGATAGAAACTATATGAATAAAATCACGCTGAAAATCGTTGCGGATGAATTGTTTACAAATCCCTCATACCTCTCCACCCTGTTTAAAAAGGAAATAGGAATCAGCTTTACGGAATATATCAATGGAGTCCGAATCAACCATGCTCAGGATTTGTTGAAAAACACCAATCTGAATCTGGTGGATATATCCGCCGCGTGCGGCTTTGATTGCCAAAGCTATTTCACAAAAATATTCAAAAAGAAAAACGGAGTTACCCCCAGTGAATATCGAAAGGGTAATCAGATCCACAGTCTATAGCGTAAAAGGCTGCAGTATCTCTCCGTTTTTTAATTCAGCTTTCTTTTATAAAAGTATAAAAGGTGAATTCTTTCTGTAATTAGCCGTCGTTTTCCGACTTAAGGACGGCGATTGCCAGCGTGTTCAGGAAAACCGTTACTGCAACAAGCACAACAGAGACTCCCGATACTGCGCCAATAGTATCCATAATTGCTGACCAATCTTCAATATTTACCCGATGCTTAATTTCAAATAGCTGCAGTACCAAAGCTATGGCACAGCAACTGAAACTGAGAAGACAAAAAGTCATCCCGTCTGTTTTTCCTTTTCTCCTGTTCATCGCTATAATTGGAATGATCCATGCTATGAGACCCAAGCCAAGACTTCCTGCGCTAAAAAATACTGACATAAATCCCCCTCTCAGTTCACATTACGGATTGCCCTAATTATAGTCAAAGTTTTATTGAATGTCAATAATTATTTATTGTTTATCGATAAATAACTTCTATTATTATATCTCCCAGTTTTCTTTACGTTGTTACTGGATACAAACTGCAGGAGAGCAAGGAGCAAACAGGGAGAAAATTTGGGGCAAATTGACCCGGAATAAACAAGCAGCGGGGACCGAATGTCATTCTGAACGTTAGCGAAGAATCTTATGTTAAGATCGTTCACTTCGTTCAGGATGGCAAGCATGCTTTGGCTCGAATAAGAATAGAACGTGAACAGTAACTATTTTTCGATAAACGGTTTGTCAACACTGCCAGAATGGTCAAATGGAGGGTCAAGTCGGAATATAATTATCACAGGGCTAACGCATGAAAAAACAGGAGTTGACAAAGTGAGCAAAATTTTCGATTGTATGCAGGTTCCTCAACTTCAAGGCCTGTTTTTCGAATATATTTGTGCAGAATTTTCGATTGTGTGCAGGTGATTTCCATAAAAATCCTGGCTATATGCATACAATCGAAAATTTTGCACAGCGAAAGCCTTTTCTTGGACAAAGTAACCTGTGGAACGGTATACGATCGAAATTTTTGCACAGTTGGGGGCTCAAATAGGGAATTGATGATTTTATTTTCAGTTCTCATGCGTAAGCCCTGTAATTATCATATATCTTATTGACAAAATTCTTTTTAAGTGTATAATATTAATTGTAATCATTACATATTTATCATCTTTACAAATTTATTAAATGGAATTAACGAATGACTGCAGCTGAAGATGGTAAAAATACGCCATAAAACTGTAAAAAAGCTGATTAAAACGTTCAGCAAACAACAAGGAGGATGAACAATGAGTGAAAACAAAACCCTTTCCAATCTGATGGAAGCATTTGCCGGAGAAGCCCAGGCCAACAGAAAGTACCTGGCCTATTCAAAGAAAGCCGAGAAAGAGGGCAAGCTCAATGCTGCCAAGCTGTTCCGGGCGGCGTCGGACGCTGAAACTCTCCACGCTTTAAAGCATTTTGAGGTGGCGGGAAAAATCTCCTCCACTGCGGATAACCTGAAGGATGCCGTTGCGGGAGAGACTCACGAATATAAAGATATGTATCCGGATTTTGTGAAGGAAGCTGAAGCGGAGGGAAACAAGGCCGCGCTGATGTCCTTTAACTTCGCTATGAAGGCTGAGGAGGTTCACGCAAAGCTTTATCAGGAAGCCCTTGAAAACCTGGATGAGACCGAAGAGGTTTTCTACTATCTCTGCCCCGTGTGCGGAAACATTGAAAAATTTATCCCGGAGAGATGCAGCATCTGCGGAGTCCTCGGAGATAAGTTTATTAAATACTAAGATGGTGCGGCACGAAAGCCGTTCTCTGCAAGTTTACTGTATAATAAAACCACCGGCAATTTCACAAGCGGTGGTTTTTATTTTGTATGTCATTCTGAGAAGCCTGCGACGAAGAATCTTGATATCTCCCAATCTTTTTATGAGTCCTTCTGACGGGTTTGGAAAGTGATCTCGTAGTCCCCGTCGGCTCCGACAATACTTCTGATGAGCAGTGCCAGCTGTTGTTCTGTCCGTTCCTCTGCCTCCTGAAGCAAACCGTTTTCCAGAGCCTTCTTTTCCATCTCGTTTTTACGGTCCGCGGCAAAATTGGTGTAGTCCTCAATACGAATTGGGTTGAAAATGTTTCGAGTCTGGTCAAAAACCTCTACGGTGTCCTCTTTGATTTCATGGGAAAGAATCTCTGCCGGAGGCAGAATCACCAAAATTTGATTCCCCTCTACCTCTACGTCAACATCATCCCCCTGAATTCCCATTTTCATAACACCGTCATATGTAATGATAAAACTCTTTGTCGTCAAAGGAACCTTCCATCCATAGAAATCCCCCTGATCTTCAAACTTTCCTATATTGGTGTAGCGATACTCCAAAGAAGCGTACTCTGATATTCCCGTCAGTTTGTTGGCGATGAGATCGGATGAAATCGTCGGCTCACCGCTGAAGGCCACCCAATTTTGGAATATAGTTCCGCCGAAAAAGCCCCCTGTCAGGACAAGGACCATGACGGCAGCAAAAACCACTGCTTTCTTTATTTTCTTCATGTTTCTATCCCCCTTTTTCGACTTTATTCTCTCATATTCGATAGAGCTTTGTCAAATTTTCCTGCAGCCTTTTGCCCACCTACATTGTATGTTGCTTCTCCATTTTTCGCTACAAATGAGGTTTTAAGAACCGGTCGTGCTCAATCACTTCCACAGGAAGCTTTTCCGGAAGTCTGCCCGTTATCAGGCAGGCCTCCTTCTTTCCGGCTAATCTAATACGCTGTTCAGCTGTTCAAGTTATTTATTATATTTCAGTTGACAACACAACCTTCAGCGTATATTATATCACTACAAATCCTATAATTCATATCTGTTAAGTATGTTTTATGGATTGAAGGAGGTACTCAATGCAGAATAAGGGAGATTTTGTGCGGCAGACTATTAGATTGTTATTGCCGGTTGGAGGAGCGCTCCTTACGGTTTTATCGTATATTCTATTGCCCAACTACCAGGCGCTCAGAGGAACCAATATGTATGTATGGCTTATCGGGCTATTCATTGCGTTTTATCTCGGTTTGACGGTGATTTCAACCCGCAAAGCAAGTTTACGCAGAATTCTTCTCTACCGCGCGCCGCTTTGTTTTGCATTTACACTTCTGTTTCTTTTATGGGATGTTCTTACCTTAAAGATGGGAATGCTCCCCCAGCCCTATTTCCCATGGCCGGATAAAATAATAAACGCATTGGTTAACGATCAGAGAATTTTGCTGGAGAGCATCCTCCATTCGATGCGGCTTTTAGGCCTGGGATATTTTTACGGAGCAACAATTGGCTTTGTCTGCGGCGTTGTAATGGGATGGTACAGCTTCTTCAGCTACTGGCTCACACCCGTTATGCGGATATTTGGTCCCATTCCCGCAGTGGCGTGGATTCCCATGGTAATGATTCTGGCTCCAAGCTCCTTTGCAGGCAGCGCCTTCATTATCGCCTTAGCAGTTTGGTTTCCTGTAACCCTGCTCACCTATTCCGGTGTGTCGGGTGTTCGAAAAGCCTACATAGAGGTTGCCAAAACATTGGGAGCCAGGCAGGGGAGATTGATTTTACGAGTAGCAATTCCCGCGGCGCTGCCCCATATTTTTATCGGGCTCTTTCAAGGGATTATCGTGTCATGCGTTACACTGATCGTTGCGGAAATGATGGGGGTTGAGGCAGGTTTAGGCTGGTACATCACCTGGGCAATGGGATGGGCGGAATACGATAAGGTCTTCGCCAGCCTGTTTCTTATCTTCCTTATTTTTTCGGGAATCATCCGGGTTTTATTCACTGTCCGCGATCGGGTTCTGTCCTGGCAGAAAGGAGTAATTAAATGGTAGATATATTGAACAAAGGGAAAGTCTCCATTGAGAAAGTATCCAAGAACTACGACACGCCCGATGGAGAGCTCCTGGCCCTCAGCGACATTTCCCTGGATATTCGCCCCGGCGAGATTATTTCGCTGGTAGGCACAAGCGGCTGCGGGAAGTCTACGCTGTTGCGATTGATTGCAGGGTTGGAGCCTCCCACCGACGGGGCGCTTTCTTTAGACGACGAGACCATTGAAGGCCCCAACTATTCGCGGGGCTTGGTGTTTCAGGATGCCACTCTGTTCCCATGGCTTTCGGTGAAAAAAAATATTGCCTTCGGGTTGAAATCAAAAGGCATCTACAGGGAATGTAAGCATGAGGTGGACGAATACCTGTCCCTGATAGGGATGGCGGACTTCAAAAATGCCTATCCGCATCAGCTTTCAGGCGGTATGGCACAGAGGGTCGCACTTGCCCGGGCACTGATAAACCAGCCCAGTGTACTCCTGCTGGATGAGCCCCTGGGCGCTCTTGACGCATTTACGAGGATGGAAATGCAGGATGAACTCCTTAATATCTGGCAGGCACATAAAACGACCATGATTATCGTCACCCATGATGTGGATGAAGCCGTTTATTTAAGCGACCGGATCGTGGTAATGACGCCGCGGCCCGGGAGAATCAGCCAGATTTTCGATGTAACCATTCCCCGGCCGAGGAACCGGAGCTATCCGGGGTTTTTTGACCTGCGTACGCAGATATTAGAGCTGCTGCATTTGGCAAAGCAGGACACCATTGAGTATGTGATATAGACCATCAATGCCTATTTTATATAAAAATTATTTTAAAGGAGATGAAACAATGAAGAACAGAAAATGCAAATTCTGGGCACTTGCCCTATCCCTGGTATTGGGAATCTCACTTTTAGCGGGGTGTGGAACAACCGGAACCGATGCGCCCCAAGAGCCGGACGACTCACAGCAGGGTGAGGCGTCTGCTGTAAACCGTGAGATTGTCATCGGGCAAAGCGGTTCACTCTGTCAGGCGGCGCTTTTAATGGCCTACGAAAAAGGATACCTGGCGGACGCAGGCTTTGATGTAACCTTTCTAAAGGGAGATTATCCCACATTGCGGGACGGCCTGGCGGCAGGCACGGTAGATGTAACCGACGGACTTCTCATGTCATGGATTAAGCCGGTAGAGTCGGGTCTGGACCTGGCCTTTACTACGGGCGTACACACCGGCTGTCTTGCGGCCCTTGCCCCGATTGATTCCGGCATCAACGGTTTTGCGGATTTGAAAGGTAAGACCATAGGTGTATCCGGCGGAATCGGCGGTGTCCCCATGAGCTTTGCCTATCGCGCCATTTACAAAGACGGACTGGATGTTAACGATTTTCAATGGAGAGACTATCCGGCTCCGCAGCTGATTACCGCCCTTGAAAACGGCGAAGTAGACGCGGTTGTCACTACCGAGCAGGTATCTTTCCGGTGGATTGATGATAACCAGGTAAAACTGTTCCGCTCCAGCAGCTCCGATGACGACTTTAAAGGCGAGTACTGCTGCCTCCTGACATTCAGAGGGGAATTGTCCAGAGAAGACCCGGAGCTGGTAGCCGATTTCACCAATGCAGTAATCAAGGCATCGGAATGGGTAGCGCAAAATAAAGAGGAAACGGTCGAGATCCTGCTGGAGAAAGAATATGTTTTAGGTGACAAAGAATACAATCTCCGTCTTTTGGAAGGATACAACTACATTCCTGATATTGACGGGGCGAAAGAGACTCTGGAGATTGCCGTTTCCGAGTTCAAAGCAACGGGCATATTAAATGAGACAACGGATGTTTCCGAGTTGGTAGAGCGGGTATTTTTCGATATCAGAAAGCAATAGCATGAAATCCAGGTGACTTCCGGAAACACATAGCTGAATAACGAACAAGGGCGGGGATATTCCCTGCCCTTGTGAATCCTTCAATAATATTAAAATGGCGCGGTCTATTTAGAGACCTAAGTTCTATTTTTTCCTGTAATTCAGAATACCTACAATCAAGAGGCCCAGCAGTACCAGGCAAATTCCGATTGATGAATAGGCGACGACCTGCATATACTCCTCAATATGTTCGATACCATGGGCGACCTCTTCCAACTCGTGGATAATGTCATCACCCTGTTCTGCCGTTAATGCCATGACGGGATTCATTACAGCAAATAAAATCATGAATAATAAAACTCCTGCTGTAAGAGTTATCGCTGTCTGTCTGCGCTTGAGTACATTAGATACCTTAACCATATGAATCACTTTCCTTTCTTTCCGGGTCATTCCCGTATTTGAAACTGACATTTTGCAGGATTATCTAGAATTTTCCCTTCTAAAATTGACAATTTCATTTTAGTTAGCCATTGCTAACATTATAGCCAACCTACCCGATTTTGTCAATTTAATTTCAATTTCCATGCAAAACTCAATCAAATATATGTACTTTCAATATATTCGTCATAGGTGCATGCTTTATCTATCATGGTTCCGTCCTCCCGGATTTCTATAATCCGGTTGGCGATGGTCTGGATAAACTGATGATCGTGAGAGGAAAAAAGTATGACTCCCTTGAAATCGATCAAACCGTTGTTCACCGCTGTGATGGACTCCAGATCCAGATGGTTGGTAGGCTGATCCAGGATCAGCACGTTGGAGCCGAAGAGCATCATTCTGGAAAGCATGCAGCGCACTTTTTCCCCTCCCGACAGCACCTTCACCGGCTTGAAAACATCGTCGCCGGAAAAGAGCATTCTGCCCAGGAAGCCGCGCATAAAGGTTTCCGTGGTCTCCGGGGTAAACTGTCCCAGCCATTTCACCAGATCCAGATCACAGTCGTTAAAGAAGGCCGAGTTGTCCAGGGGGAGGTAGGAACGGGATGTGCTGACGCCCCATTTGAAGGAACCCTCATCCGGCTCCAGCTCTTCCATGAGAATTTTGAACAATGTGGTATTGGCAATTTCATTTTCGCCCACAAAGGCGATCTTGTCCCCTTTGTTCATGCGGAAGGAAATGTTGCTCAGGATCTGTGCTCCGTCCACCGCCTTGCTGATACCTTCCACGGTGAGGATCTCCTTGCCCAGCTCTCTGTCCATGGTGAATCCCACAAAAGGATATCTGCGGGAGGAAACCGGCAGTTCTTCCACGGTGAGCTTATCCAGCAGCTTTTTCCGGGAGGTCGCCTGCTTTGACTTGGACTTATTGGCCGAGAATCTTTGAATAAAATTCTGAAGATCCCGTATCTTGTCCTCGTTTTTCCTATTCTGATCCCTCAGGATTTTCTGAACCAGCTGGCTGGACTCATACCAGAATTCATAGTTGCCCACAAACATTTTGATCTTTCCGTAATCCACATCCACGATGCTGGTGCAGACCGTGTTTAGGAAATGCCGGTCATGGGAGACCACGATCACCGTTCCCTCATAATCCAACAGGAAGTCTTCCAGCCAGTTGATGGCCAGAATGTCCAAGTGGTTGGTAGGCTCGTCCAGCAGGATGATATCCGGCTTGCCGAACAAGGCCTGCGCCAGCAGAACCTTCACCTTTTCCTTACCGTTGAGGGTATTCATCTCCTGATACAAAACGTCATTTCTCAGGCCGAGGCCCTGTACCAGCCTGCTGGCGTCGGATTCCGCTTCCCACCCGTTAAGCTCGGCGAATTCCCCTTCCAGCTCCGAGGCTCTGATGCCGTCCTCATCGGAAAAATCCTCTTTTGCATACAGGGCGTCCTTTTCCTTCATGATCTCATACAGTCTGGCGTTCCCCATGATGATGGTATCCAGAACGGTAAATTGATCAAAGGCAAAATGGTCCTGCTTTAAAACGGACATTCTCATGTGAGAGGGAATGCTCACCTCCCCGGTGGAAGGCTCCAGATCCCCCGAAAGAATCCTCAAAAATGTGGATTTCCCCGCCCCGTTGGCTCCGATGATCCCGTAGCAGTTTTCTCCGGTGAATTTTAAATTTACGTCCTTGAACAGCGTTGTGCCGCTGAAGTTTAAGCTTACATTGTTTACTGTTATCATTTCTACTCCTTATAGTAATAGTATATATGTTTCCCGGGCCGGGCGCAATCCAATATAGCCGACTTGGCGGCGGAATGATGGAACGCATGAAAACTGAAAATGAAATCATCAATTCACTATTTGAACCCCAACTGTGCAAAAATTTCGATTGTATACCGTTCCACAGGTTACTTTGCCAACTCCTGTTTTTTCATGGGCAAGCCCTGACCGTCTTGCCATCAGGGCATTAGCCTTCACGTCCACCATGAAGTTGCCGGACGCAATCCAGCGTCACCGCTTTGCAGGGCTTGCCCATGAAAAACCGTAACCTTATCGGAGACAGAAGCTGGGATATCCTTTGCCGTCGCCTCTGCTGTTCAAAATTGTAAGTAAGGTGTATAAGTCCCTTCCCCCTTCGCATAGAAAAAGCACCCTGAGGTGCTTTTTCTGTCAACATTGAACTTGCCCCCAACTAATTATTCAGGACAATCCTGCCTTCATAAACATTGGCGTCGTAGAGCGGCAGCACCCTTTCGAAAAAGTCCATGGGAACATAAGTCACGCCGTCTTTAAGCACAGGGGCGGCGTCCAGTTGGATATTCAGCCCATGAGCCTGATACGTCTTGTTTCCAATTGCGAAAGAAAGATGCTCACCCGCGAAAACTGTTTGTGTCTCACCCTTCCAGCCGACCTTCCAACCAAGTGCTTCGGCGATTGCGCGGACAGGAACCATTACCGTGCCATCTGCCGCTCCGAAGGGGGCAGACGCGGTTATCACGCTGCCGTTCACTTCGATATCGAAGCCTGAAACGTCGCTGACGGGCTTCGATTCTTTTTTGGACAGTACAATTACTTTTTTGGGCGTGGTTTGAGCCGGGATGCTTTTTGTTGTAACGTCATAAAACACAACCAGTTGTCTTTCTGCTAAAGCCTCTGCTAATTCTTCTGCCGAAGGCTCTTTAATCCAATTGATCTGAGTGCCATTCTCCCACAAGATTTCAGTGCTCTCCGAAATGTTCAGCTTCAGGCTGTTGTCTGTGTTCACCAGGTTTTTGTCAAACCGGTCAGCTTCCACAAACAGATTATCCTTTACCTCAGCCACTATACTGATGTTATACTGCGGCGGATAAATCAAAATCATTGGGCGGTTGCCTTCGTAAAAGCCGATAAGGGTTTGACCTTTTTTGATTTCAAGATTGTCTACCCGGTATGTGTTCTCAGAAATTATAAAATTGGAGGGCCCGTCCGTTTCCGATTCCAGTTGAATAAATAAGCTTCCATCCTCCCGCTCGGTAACGTCCTGCACAATCCCCGTATATGAGCCGAAGAAAGGAAGAACCTGCCCTTCTTCCAGGGGAGCGCTGATAGGAACTGCATCAAGGGTTTCATTTGCCCAAACCGGAGTAACAGTCAATATCATCGCAGCTGCCACGGAGACAGCAATCTTTCTTTTAATTGTTGTTTTCATAAATCACTATGTCCTTTCATAAGTATCTTGATGCTTTGTAGACGAGGAATTCCCGTAAAAAGTTCCCTTTTCTTAACAACAACGAGAACCCTATAATTTATGTTAAGCGAAAAAGGTTTTATACATATAAGAACGCGCCGCCCCTTCAGGCACTGCCTTCTATTATAAGCATTCATCCCGGTGCCGGATTTGTTATCTTGTTTTGCCGGAATTATGTTTTGTGTATAAGATTAGGCTTGTACTCCGGCTTAATTTGCAGTTATCAATGAAAGTTTATCTAAAAGTGAAGAAATTGCAATCTGTGTATAAGATAATGCTGTTTTCTTATACACAGAAAAAAATATCATGAATTATAAGAATCAAAGCGTTTAAAGGGTTTGTAAAGATATTTTCGGAAGATCTTATACACAGATTTAACTTTCTCTAAATTTAGTTGATTTTACGGAATAGTTATACTCTACTATCACTAGCACTAGCGTAACTTTCCTTGAATCGTTCAAATCAATCTGTAGTACCAATTTTAGTCTAAGCTTTTCCCAGAAAAGCTTCTGTAAGGTGTGGGAAGCTTCATATCGGCTAAATAGTTGAAAGTGCTAAATATAGACGATAAAAAAGATATTTGATAAAATAATGATACATGGCAGGTGTCGGCCTAAATATGTTAGCAGCACAGATTTAACCCGTTTACGAAAAAACTTGACAGAGATGTGTCAACATTTACCTGATATAATAAATACGATTTACTTTATAAACATGAAAAGGAGCATAACCATGAGCAGGCCTGCCACTAAAACGGATTTATTAAATGCAGCAACGACTAATTGGGATAAAATGAACGTTATTATCGCATCAATGACGGAAGAGGAATTGTCAACACCCTTTGACTTTTCGTCTGATGGGAAAAAGAAAGAAGCGCATTGGAAAAGGGATAAAAATCTCAGAGATATTTTAATCCACCTCTACGAATGGCATCAGCTTCTGATTGACTGGATTGAGTCAAACAGGGAAGGGAAAAATAAGCCTTTTCTGCCTGATCCATATAATTGGAAAACATATAGGGATATGAATGTGGCGTTATGGAAAAAGCATCAAAACACCTCATTGGGAGATGCCAGAAAAATGCTTGTGGAATCACATGAGAAAGTAGTGCGTTTAGCCGGGGAGTTTTCCAATGGGGAATTATTCTCGAAAAGCGTATACACGTGGGTTGGCGGAAGTACATTAGGTTCATATTTTATCAGCGCTACAGCCAGTCACTATGATTGGGCAATGAAAAAACTAAAAGCGCATATCAAAAACTGCATATGAACGGATGATTCTTTATTCAATTTTAGATGACGACCTCAGCCGGATCAAGTGTTTGGAATTCTTTGGGTTCAAGTCCCGACCTGCCCACTAAAAAGGCACCATAAGATGACTCTTATGTGTCTGGAGGTCACCTTTGATACAATCTCATCCGCTGCACCCAACGACTAGTCGTATACCTAAGTAAACCTATTGGGCAGACGCCGCGAAATGCAGTATCGTTAATTGGAAGGATTGTTAACTATGCTTGATAAGATACCTGGCGCAGAGGAAATGACCGCTTTAATCGGACAATCTTTATATGATGTATGGAGCAAACTGCGTATTTTGATTGATGAAAAATATGATATGGAGTCCTTGTGGAACAAAGGTGGTAAAGCATGGACTTATGAATGCAAATACCGCCGAGGAGGTAAAACACTTTGCGCATTATATGCTAGAGAGAATTGCGTAGGCTTTATGATTATCTTCGGGAAAGATGAACGATTAAAATTTGAAGCAGACAGGGAGCAGTACTCAAAAGAAGTTCAAAGGATTTATGATGAGGCTCAGACTTACCATGACGGAAAATGGGTGATGTTTGAGCCAGTTGATACTTCTTTGTTTGACGATTTCATTAGATTGTTGAGTATCAAAAGGAAACCAAACAAGAATTAATCGATGGTTGATATTAGGAGGAGGCACTTGAAATGACAGACAATGAATTGAAAATTAAGGTATATTCATTTACGTTGGATTGTAAAAGCCCTTATGAATTGGCCAAATTCTACGCGAAGTTACTTAAATGGAGCATCCCTTTTTATGATGAAGAATTTGCATGCGTAGGCGCTCCGGGAATGAATCAAGGAGTATATCCGGGAATAACATTTCAACGCAATCCTGATTATAAGCCACCCGTGTGGCCAACAGAGCCTAAAGCCCAGCAACAAATGGCACATTTGGACTTTGCCGTTAATGATTTGGATACGGCAGTTCAATATGCAATTCATTGTGGAGCGGCAGTGGCAAATGAGCAATTCTCTGATAATTGGAGAGTTATGTTTGATCCTGCCGGACATCCGTTTTGCCTGTGCCAAATGAAATCCATTATTGAGAGTGATCATTTTGCGTTGTTATAAGTAAGTAGAAAACCTTGCCTGGTTCTGTTCAGATAGATATGCGCAGGAAAAGGCGGAAATAGCAGGATTAAAATTGTATTGTAAAATGAGCAAAAGCACGTTTAGAGATAGTAGACAAAGGAAAGAGGGAAAATAAATGAATGATATATTGAAATTTCCTGATAAAATGATGTTTCGCTCATGGCTGGATAAAAATAGTACAAGCAGCGAGGGAGTATGGCTGCTTTTCGGCAAAAAAGGTGGGCCGGTTACGCTCTCCGCTCATGAAGCTTTGGAAGAAGCCTTATGTTATGGTTGGATTGACGGTCAAATGCAAAGCCTTGACGATAAAACATATAAAAAATACTTCTCCAGCCGACGAGCCAATAGCAAATGGTCGGAGAAAAATAGGGCTCTAGTGGCACAGCTTGAGCAAGAGGGCAGAATGACCGATTGTGGAAGAGCAAAAATTGAGGAGGCTAAGAAAAGTGGACAATGGTACAAGCCCAAAGTTCCGCCTGTTACAGATGAACAAATAGCTTTCTTGTCTGATTTGCTGAGAGAATATGAACCAGCCTATACAAATTTTCTGGCAATGCCTCCATCTGTAAAAAAGACATATACACGAGCATATTATGATGCCAAAACCGACGCTGGCCGCAACAGCCGTATAACGTGGATGATTGAAAGGTTAAATCAAAACCTCAAACCGATGTAGAAATTAGAATATATCATCTGAGCCTCAGATGTGCAAAAATTCCAGTCGTATGCACACGACAAAGTTCTTTTGGTCAGATATCTGCATACAACCGAAAATTTTGTTTAAATTGACCAAATAACTGGCGTCCAGGTCAGGAACACTGTATACAACCGAAAAATTTGAGCATTTAAGATGGCAAACAAGAAAACAGGTACCAGGGCAATTTTAGAGGGAATCGAGGCCTGATTGCCCTCTTTTTTCTTTTCTGGATCTTTCCGTAAATCAAAAAACGCTGAAATTTCAACATTCAGCGTTCTTTTTTTGCCCTTTTCGGACACTTTGTGGTGCGCTCGACGGCGCAAAACTTGAACACTCCGAGCCCTCGCCGTCGATCGCCTTTTCCACCAAACTGAGCGTCACCTTGCAGTGCTCACCGCTGTAATTCAGGACAAGCACCAGCTTGTCGTCGTCGTACAAATAAACCGAGTTCAGGAACGTGTCCACCAGCATGATCCGGTATTCCTCGTCGTCGATGCTGCCGTTCCTGAAGCGATCCAAAAAATAAACCAAATGGTCTCGCTCGATCTGCGGCTCGGCAATGAGCTCCCGAGCGATGCCCTTCTCAATGTCCGCGCGCTGCCCCTCGAGCTCCATGAGCCGGCTCTTTGTGGTGGGCGTAATGACCCCGGCCTCTATGGCCGCCACCATGTTATTGATCGCTTTTTCGTTCTCGCTAAGCCGGGCCTCGAGCGCCGTGAGCGCCGCCCTGTCCTTCTCGCGCTTCTGGTACTCCATGACCTTGTCGGCCACCTCGTCAATGAAGCCGTCGGTGTGGATCAGCCTGACCAGCTCGCCAACCACGAGATCCTCAATCCACTGCTTCCGCACCGTGTCCTTCGTGCAGCCCTGCGTCTTTTTCCGGGTATTGCACGAATAGTATGCGTAGGCCTTGCCGGTGTGGCTCGTGCCGCCATCTCCGACCATGGCCGCGCCGCAGTGGCCACAGAACAGCTTCGTGGTGAGCAGGAAGTGCTGGGCCCTGCCCCGGCCGGGTGAGTCGTGATTCTTCTTGATCATTGTCTGCACCTTCTCAAAAAGCGGCTTGTCCACTATCGCCGGGATCCCGTCCTCGATCCTGATGTCCTCGTACTCATAAACCCCGATGTATTTCTCGTTCTGCAATATGCGCCGCAAGCTATTTTTATTGAACGGCCCGCCCCTCACGGTACGGTGGCCCTCCTCGTTCAGTCTGGTGTATATATCCTTCGCGCGCTCTCCTTCGGCGTACTCGGCAAAGATCCGACGCACCAGAGCCGCCCCGGCCGGCTCGATCTCATACCGGCCATCCGGGCCAGTCCGAAGGCCGAGCAGCACCCGGCCGAGCGTCTTGAGCTCCAGCGCGCTGTCATAGTTCCCGCGCTTTACGTTCTGGCTCAGGTTTTCGCTGTAATATTCAGCATACCCCTCCATCACGCTCTCCAAGATGATGCCCTCCGGGCCATCGGGGATCACTTCCTTCGCGTAGAAGATGCGGATGCCGTTCTTCTTCAGCCTGTACTTGTATATAGCCGAGTCGTACCGGTTACGGGCGAACCTGTCCATCTTCCACGTGATCACGACCTCAAAATGACCGCGCTCGCTATCCCGGAGCATCCGCTGGAAGTCCGGGCGCTTGTCAGTCTTTCCGGTCAGGGCCCGGTCAATATACTCCCCGATGACGTTCAGGCCATTCTTCTGCGCGTACTCGTAGCAGTCGCGGAGCTGACCCTCTATCGACTCCTCTCGCTGCCCACTGGAGGAAAACCGGGCATATATTACAGCGCGGGGCATCCGGAACGTCTCACCCTTTGGCGCCTTACTGCTCATACTCATACTCGGGGATGGGCTCGGGAAGATCCTGAATGCCGAGATTTATGGCCAGCCTGTAAATGTGCTTGCATGGGATCCCGCGCTTCGCAAAGTCCGGACACGTACACGAAAGAAGCGTGGTGCGGTAGTTCTTACCCTGACCTCCGACGAAAAGAGCTACGCGGGCGCGCTGATCCACCCGTTTGACGGCAAGCTCCCCGATGCGGGCCCGATCGGCGCGCAAGCGCTGGGGCTCTGTGTCATGGCAATCGGCCCACTTCCCCCAAAGGGCATCGGTCGACGCCCTCGAGTACCGAAAGTCTTTAAGCAGCAACAAGGCGGCAATCACCAAGGCCCCCACAGCCCCGGCCAAGGCGGCCTCGATGGATCCACCGCCCTCAAGCATGGTGGCGATCGGGCCGGCGATGGCCACTACCACCCAAAAAATCGCGAACCTCCCGCGCTTCGTGCTCGTATATAACAGCATTTTATTCCACCTCCATTCGGCTATCGGCAAGGCCCCACCTTCTGACGACGTAGCCATTGCTATCATAAAAGCCGCCGGACAACACCATGAAGATGTCGACAAGCCAGCCTATGCCGAAGCAGCCGGCCGTGAGCGTCCACAACACACCCGTTCCGATCTTTCCCGCGTAATAACGATGCACGCCAAAGAAGCCGGCGAACAGACACAGGGCAAGCGCCACGCCCCTGCTCTTTGGTGATGTGGGCCGGTCAGCCGTCGGCACAAACAAGGGCGCCCTTTCTGAGGAACCGCCACCAGACCGCTCGGTGTAGTGGATGCCGGTGCCGGGGATCCCGACTGTGGTCGTCTGCCTCCCTGTGGTACTGATAGTCCGCTTCAGCCCCTTCGGGCCGAACGACAGGCTTGCACTGTTTTTGTTCAGATTGAGCCTGACGCCCGGGAGGATCTTCTTGCTTCTCCTAAATCTAACACCCATGACAATACTCCTTCCAGCCTCGCCTTACCGGCGGGGCTTATTTTTTTCGGCCTTCATCTCGTCCTCGAGCTCGAACGCGCGCGTCAATAGCTGCGTCTGGCGCTTCACATCGAGGGCCGTGAAGATATGGATCAACTCGACGGTCTGGTCGCTCAGTGCCTCTTTATGGACTGCGCCATTCTTAACGATCAGCGTGGTGGCGTTATTGCCTTGCACAACCGCGCTGTTTGATATGTTGGCGGCCATGCCTCCCCTGTTTCCGTCTCCGATAAGATAAGTGGGCGACACGCCGAAGAAGTCGGCAAAGGAGGCAACCGTATTCAGCATCGGCTCCTGCGTTCCGTTCTCGTACCGCGACACTGTGCTTTTATTCAGCCGCGAGCCCGTGCGCGCATTATATTGATCGCAAAACTGCTCCATTGTGAGCCCGCGTTCGTTTCTTAACTTTCTAAGCCTATCGCCGAAGATGGCCGGCGTGCCCCTTTTTTGTTTCATGTCGTCGCCCTCCCGTGTTATCATTATAAACAACAAACATGGATAAATCAACATGAGAAGGCTATTTATTTATCCCAAACATAAGAAAATCTATTGACTGCGGTTTTTTTCTATGCTAACATGTTATCGAGAACGACAACAACAGAGCGAAAGCGACAACAAAACCGGCCGGCCTTCCGGCGAAAAGGAGTAGAAAGATGAAAAACCTCGAAAAAGAAACTTTTGAAGTTCAGACAATTAGCACCGGATCCTTCCGGGATGTCGTGGCTGGCAAATCCTACATCGTGGAAGCGACGACCCTGCGCCTGAACCACGTGGCGCTCAACGCGTGGATCCTGTCAGAGTGCCACAACACCCGCGACTGCTACGAGGACGGCGAGGCTGGCGACGCCGAATGGCAGGCCCATAGGGCCGAGAGAGAGAGGCGCCGGGAGACGTGGAGGGCCCAAGTCCTCGAAGTGCTCGGAATTGACCCCGCCGAAGAAGGCATCACCATCACCCAAGCACTCTCCGAAGTGTTCACGGCCGTACATATTAGCGAAGCTGCGCAGCAGTAGAAAGGAGTCCGACATGAAAAAGCACAACGCCACCATCGGCCTGATAAAGTACGCCGCCAAAATGCTGACCATGCCCGTCGGCACCAAGTTCGAGAGCAACGGGCACCGCGTCAACCGCTTCGCCTACACGGCCCGAACCGTAGCCCTCCTTGTAAGGGCGCGGTAAAGCCGAAACGCCCCACCGGGGCGTCTGCCGGGAGTGGCCCTCCGGCACTGATGAGGCAGGCCGCACCAAAACCGAAAGGAGGAGAAACGAATGACACAGAAAAGATGCCACCCCCCCTACACCACCCTCAAGCGAACACTCGCAGCCATGGGGCTGACCTACAAGGACGTCGCCGACGTCATCGGCGTCACGCCCTCGACCGTCCAGCTCAAGATCAACGGGCAGTCCGACTTCTACATATCGGAACAGATGGAGATCTGCGAGGCCTTCGGAATTGAGGCGGGTATTTTTTTTGCTGACCTTGTTGCGTAAACGATAACAAGGCGGCAACAGTGAAAGGAGAAACGACTATGAAAAACCACGCGACACAAGAAGCGACCATCACGCGCCTCAGCGTCCTGAAGGAGATGCAGGACATGGCGTGGCACAATCTTTTTTGCTACTCCGCTAACTATGCAATGACAAGGCCCAAGGAGGGCTCGGAAGAACAGTGGGCGGCCGCCAAGGCCAAGGCCGACATCATCGACCAGATGATCGCCGAGGAAAAGGAGGCGCAAGCATGAACGAAACCATGACCGCAAGCGCCCCGAGTGCAATGGACGAGCTGGCGGCGGCTCTGTGCGAGTTCGCCGATCAAGTGGCCAACGCCTTCAGGCAGCTCGTGGAGAGAATTGCCGAGGCCATCGCTCCCATTCTGAAACAACTGGGCAAGTGGATCGAGAAGATCTACGACGCCATGCTGAACGCAGCGGCAGACAACCCGAGACACTGGCACCTATACAAGCACGCCAAGAAGGCGAGAACCCGCAAGAAGTACCGCCGCCGCCTCGAGAGGGCGCTGCTCGCAAAGCTGAGGGATCTGCCATGATGGCCCGGTGCGTCGGGTGCGGAAAGGCGTGGAATGTTAGCATCTGCGCGGCGATCCCTGCGAGTGGCTACATATGCCCGCACTGCACATCCAAACGGATGGCCGGGGAGCCCCTACCAAAAGACCGAAAGGAGCCAGACCATGCAAAACCCTAACCTCACAGTCGCGAGCCGGCAGCCCGAAGCCGTCAAGGTAGACATCGGCAGCCTGCCCGACCACCAAAGCGACACCCTCGCGCGGATCCTGCTGCACAGCGTCGCCAGAGCCTTCGAGGATCCGGCCGTCGCCGCAGATTTTAAGCGCTGGAAAGCCGAACGTGAAACCAAAAAGGCGGCCATTTAGCCGCAAATACGAAAGGAGCAAAACAATGAAAAAACAACTCAAGGACTTCACCAGAGGGCAGACCTTCCCCTTCGCCGGCCACGAGTGGATCGTGCTCCAACATGACGACCACGGCCAGACGCTCGTCCTCATGAGCAGCATTCTCGAGAACAGAGCCTTCGACGAGGACGGAAGCGCCGACTGGCGCGAAAGTTCAGCCCGCCAGCACCTCAATGGCCCGGTATACGACAACCTCACAGAAGCAGCCGGCTCCGAGGCCCGCGCCATTATGTTGGCCACCATCGACCTGACTGCCGACGACGGCACCTTCAGGGAAACCAGCCAAGACCACGTCTTTCTCCTAACTGCCGAGCAGTACCGGAAAAACCGCGACATCATCGAGCCTCTTGATGACTGGTGGTGGACATGCACCCGCTGGAGCGCCGGCCACTCGAGGCGCGTGCGCGGCGTCAGCGCCGATGGCACGCTGAACTACATCAGCGCCTATAGCGGCATCGACGGCCTTCGCCCCGCTTTGCTCTTATCCTCTGATCTCTTGATCTCTGACACCGAGGACGAGCTGATCGACTCCCTGCGGGAGCTGACCGAAGCATGGGCAGCGGCAGGAGTCGAAAGCAAGCAGGCGATCAAGGCCCTCGCAGCCGCCACCGCCATCTTGTTCCCGGGCGAGGAGGTCGACGATGAATAAACCGCTCGCTACCCTCTTTGACTCGTTCAAGGCCATCGTCCTGTTCGACTGCGAGACTACCGGAACCGACGCCAGCAAAGACCAGATCATTGAACTGGCAGCCATCCGGATCGAACGCACACACACCGGGGCCCTGCGCGTGGCCGGACAGATGGACGCGTTCGCCCGGCTTCCCGAAGGCGAGAGCCTGCCGGCGAGGATCGTGGAGCTGACCGGCATCACGGACGAGATCCTCCAGACTGAGGGCGTCGGCATCCAGAAGGTCGCGGCACAGTTCTCCAAAATGATCGCAGACGGCCCGACGCTCATGGTGGCCCACAATGCGCAATTTGACCTCCTGTTCACGCGTGAGATCCTGCGCGGCTACAAGGTCGGCCGCCCGGCATTTCTTGACACGCTGACGATCTACAAAGACCGGCGAGGCTACCCTCACAAGCTGGCCAACGCGATCATGAGCTACGACCTGACCGGCAAAGTGCAAAACAGCCACAGAGCGATCGACGACGTGTTGGCCCTGTTTGAAGTGCTGAAGGCCATGGATCAGGAGCGCCCTGACCTTGCCACCTACGTCAACCTGTTCGGCTACAACCCCAAATACGGAGTAAGCGGGGGCCGGATCGTGGGCGTCAGGTACGCAGCGCAGAGCTTTAACAAAATGATGACCCGGCCAGAGCAGACGCTTCCGGCAAAGGTCGCCCGAGGAGGTGGAAGCCGATGAGCAAAAGCGAACCGATCACCATAAGCAGCAACGCGCTCCGACAGCAGGTAGAAAACAGGCTCGACGAATGGATCCCCGACGCCCTCTGGAGCCGCGCCGAACCCTACGCGAGGCGCAAGCTCAGCCTCGCCCGGGAGCGAGACCCTGAGATCGACTATTACGACAACCAGTACCTCGTGCTGCTTGCGGCCGACACGGTCACAGAGTTCGCGTTCTCTGACCACATAAACGCCCGAAGCATGGCCATAATGGCCAGCCGGGAAAATTGAAAGGAGCCAAGACAATATGAAAATAGGCAGAACGCTTCAGGAGCTCGCCATTGAGCTCGAGCGCCAGCAAAACGCCAAGCGCGACCTGCTGGTCGAAACCCCGGCGCTGAGCATAGCGCCAGACATCCAAGCCGGCCGCATGGCCCTCAACATCAACAAAGGCCCGGGAGATGACGGGATCGTCGAGATCGAAAGCATGGGCATTAACGACATAGCCCACCGCCAGATCGGGCAGCACCTCGGGATCCCCGCCCGCTACTACGACAAAATGCACAACGAATACCCCGGCCTGCTGGCCGCCAACGTGAACGGCTGGTTTGAAAAAACGCCCTCCACCAGAATGATCCGCACACTCGACGGCCGGGCTCGCGCCTTTTTATCGGACAGATACCGCCGGATCGACAACTTCGAGGTCGCTGAGACCGTGCTGCCAATCATCCGAGACATGAACGGCGCCACGATCGAGAGCTGCGAGCTGACAGATGCCCGCATGTACCTGAAGGTCGTAAACCCCCGGATCGAGGCAGAGGTCACCAAGGGCGACATCGTACAGGCCGGCCTTTTGATAACCAACAGCGAAACAGGGCAAGGCTCGGTCAACGTCAGCCCCCTGATCTACCGACTCGTATGCAGCAACGGCATGATCGCAGCCGACGCCTCCCTCCGGAAGTACCACGTTGGGCGCGTCAATGAGGTCGGCGACAACTTCGACATCTACCGCGATGCCACCATCGAAGCAGACGACCGGGCCTTCCTCATGAAGATCGAGGACACCGTGAGGGCCGCCATGGATCAGGCCAAGTTCGAGCAAATAGTCGGACGCATGAGAGAAGCCACCGAGGCCAAGATGGCGGTCAAGGCGGTGCCGAAGGTCGTGGAGCTCACCGCCAAGGAGTTCGGGCTAACTCAGGACGAGGGCAACGGCGTCCTCGGGCATCTCATTCAAGGCGGCGACCTATCCCTTTACGGGCTGTCCAGCGCCGTCACAAGACACGCCCACGACGTAGACAGCTACGACCGATCCACTGAGCTGGAGGCCGCAGGCTGGCGCATTATGACCATGAGTCCCGCCCTTTGGAGGCGCTTCAATGAGGTGAACGTATGAACACGAACATGAAAGAGAGCCACCCGGTAGCGACGGGCGGCCCTCAGAAGGATGCAGCCAACCGAGCAGTCAGCAAAACATCCCGATCCAGTATAGCACGCCGAAGAAGGCGCGCCAAGTACCGGCGCCGGAGGCTCGCCCTCTTGCTGCTGGTGGTCGTGACCTTGATCGCAGGGGCGTCACTTATAGCCAGAAAGGCCGCCGCGCCGCCAGAGCCAGAGCCGCCCTCACCGGCAACCACGCCCGCCGCAACGCCGCAGCCTACCCCCACGGTCGCGCCGACTCCGACGCCAGAACCAGAGCCCGCCCCACCGCCGGCTCGCTATGAGCTGACGGAAGAAGAACGAGACACGGTGGAGCGCGTAGTCATGGCAGAGGCCGGAGGCGAGCCCTTTGCCGGTCAGGTAGCGGTCGCCCAGTGCATTCTCGCAGCCTGCGAAAAGGACGGGCTCAGGCCCGGGGAAGCGATTGCGAAGTACCAGTACGCAAAAACACGACCAGACCCCAAGGGAACGGTAGCCGAGGCCGTAGCCGCAGTCTTTGACTCCGGATGGTACGCAACAACCGAGCCGATCATGTACTTCTACGCCCCGGCACGCACGACAAGTAAGTGGCACGAGTCGCAAGTGTTCGTGCTCGAGATAAATGGACACCGCTTTTTTGCGGAGAAAGGAGCCGGCAAATGAACGAGACGAAAAGCGTCATTTCAACCTTGACCGACACACTGGCCGAAGTCAGCGCCCGGGCCATGGCTGCCGAGAACGAGCTCAAGCAACTCAAGGACTCAGAAAGTAGCTGGTATGAGCACTGGCAGCGCAAGGACGCCGAGGCCAAAGACCTGAGCGCCAAGCTGTCCGCTGAGATAGAAGAACACCAAAACACACGCGCAGCCCTTCGGGAGGCGCTCAAGACCGCCGAAGTGGCCAAGAAAGGAGCAACGATATGAGCAAGATCACATCCGAGGCTATTGCTGCCGAATTGCAGGCGCAGGCGCCGCAGGATCCGGGAATAACAGAGGCCCCGGCCCCCGAGCTGGCCGACCCCATCACCCTCGAGGAGCTGGACGCCCTCGACCTCGACACCGTCGGAACACCGGAGGAGCGCCCGCCCTTCAGGATCGCGGACGACGGGTGCGCCGACTGGGCCATCAGAAAGATCGCCGAGGAGCGCAAAGAGTACGACCGCATAAAGGAGCTCGGAGAGCGCCAGATTGCGGAAATTCAGGAGAAGATCGAGGCAGCCAAGAGGCGCTACGAAAACGGCACGTCATTCCTGACCGGCCACCTCGCCTCCTACTTCCAGACGGTGCCCCACAAGAAAACAAAGACCACGGCCAAGTACCGCTTGCTCTCCGGAACGCTCACCATGAAGCTGGGCCAGCCCAAGGCTGTGCCTGATGACAAGAAGCTGCTCGAGTGGCTGAAAGCCAACGGACACGACGACATGGTAAAGGTCGAGGAGAAGCCGACATGGGGCGAGCTCAAAAAGAAGCTCGTGCTGTCCGGCAGCGTGGTCACCATAGCAGACACCGGCGAGATCGTGGAAGGCGTCACCGTCGTACAACCGCCCGACACCTTCACGGTAGACCTGTAAAGGAGGATCGACATGGCAGAAGCTAAAACAGCAGCCAAAACAACCGAAACCAAGGCGGCCAAGCCGGCGCCGGCCACCAGCGCCCCGCGCGAGCTCACGCTTCAGCGCAAGTTCGTGGAGCTGCGCAAGGCCTGCCCTAAAATCACGAAAGAGCGCCACAGCGAGAACGTCAGCTACAAATTCGCCAAGATTTACGACGTATGGGAGGCCATCACCCCCGTGATGAACGACCTCGGCGTCAACTTCGACGTCATCGAGGAAACGGCCACCAAGTCCGACGAGCATGGGAACCCCGTGTTCTGGACGACCATGCAGACCAAGACCCGGAACGGCGACAAGCTCATGTTCCTCTACGAGGCAGACCTAACCATCCAATGGACGGACGTGGACAACGAGGACGACGTCCAGACCGTGACCGTCCATGCGGTGGGCTGGAACGATGACCCCGCAAAGGCCAAGGGCTCGGCCCACACCTACGCCCTGAAGTACTACCTGTTCGAGAAGTTCAGTATTGACCAAGGAGAGGACGACCCCGACAGGAACGACTTCGGAGCGCAAGGAAAGGGCGGCCAGAGCAACGCAAGGGGCCAAGGTAACCCTAACACCCGCCAGCAGGGGAACGCCCCGCAGAACGCGCCACAGGGCGCCACAGGGCGTCTGCTGAGTGACGCGCAGCTCAACCGGCTATACAAAAAGGCCGAAGCTGCCGGCATGACCAAGGAGCAAGCCGACAAGCGGATCCTTGAAAAGTACAAAAAACAGAACCCGGCCGAGCTTGCCCGCGCCGAATATGACGAGATCTGCGACGCGCTGGACGCTGCCGCAGTTCAAGGAGGTAATGCCTAATGCTTAACAACTTCAACATTCAGGGGCGCCTAACGCGCGACCCTGAGCTCAGATATACCCCGTCCGGCGTCGCCGTGACCACGTTCACGCTGGCCCACAATACCGGGCGCAAGCGCGAGGACGGCAGCGATGTCGCCTACTTTTTCGACTGCGTGGCATGGCGCAACACCGCCGAGTTCGCCAGTAAATACTTCCAGAAAGGCCAGCAGGCCATCGCCGAGGGCGAGCTCGAGACCAGAACATACGAAAAAGACGGCATAAAGCGCAAAGTCACAGAGCTCAACGTCCGGAAGCTGCATTTTGCCGACAGCAAGAAGGACGCCGACCAAGGCGAGGACACCAGATACGACAGCGGCGGCTTCACGGAGGTGGACGCCGATGATGATCTCCCGTTTTAGTGTAACGTCCACTGGACGTCCGACGGACGACCGCACGACGTCCGAAAACGGAAGCCCGCAGATGCAAGGAGGTGATGACCGTGGCATGGCTGCAAGTACATCAAACACTAAGAGACCACCGCAAAACGCTGGCGGCTGCCGACGAGCTCGACATAGCTCTCCCCCACATGATGGGGCTGCTCGTGTCGTTCTGGCTGTGGGCCCTTGACAATGCGCCGTCCGGACTTCTGGACGACATCACGCCAAGGATGATAGCCCGCGCGGCTCAATGGGAAGGCGACCCCGACCACCTCGTGGAGACCTTGATCGGCGCCGGTTGGATTGATAAGACCGAGGAAGGCCTCGAGATCCACGACTGGTACGAATACGCCGGCAAACTGATCGACCGCCGGAAGGCTGACGCTGAAAGGGCCAGAAGAAAACGCGCTGCGGCCGCCTCCGAGTCGCCTGAAGCGGAGTTCGATGGACGTCCGACGGACGTCCGCAGTCAGAGTAGAGTAGAGCAGAGCAGACTAAAGAAGAAAAGAGAAGCTACTCCCTCTGACGAGGGAAAGGCGCCAGAGGCGCCGACGCCCACCGCTCAAGAGCGCCGATTTGACGAGTTCTGGCAAGAATACCCGAAAAAAGTCGGTAAAAAGGCAGCCCTCGGATCATGGAAGCGCCTGAAGCCAGACGCCGCCCTATTTGCTCAGATCATGGAGGCGGTCAAGACGGCCAAAAAGAGCGAACAGTGGCAGCGCGAAGGCAAGCGCTTCGTGCCGAACCCGGCGACATGGCTCAACCAAGGCCGCTGGGATGATGAAATTAACGAGGAGGTGAACACCGATGGCACTGGAACCAATCAGCAACATACTGGGGAAGGCACTGGATCCTTCGCCCTCACGGGCTTCAAGACAATCGACGACGAATGACGAGCAAGGAGGCGACGACCTCGACCGCTTCATCATGAGCAACGACCCGAAAGCCAAGGAAATGAACCCGCCGCCCCCGGATCCCGTGCCCTGTGAATACTGCGGGGCCGATCGCCACACCAAGGGGCTCGACTTCGGGCAACGCGTTCTGTGGATGCCGTATGGCGCAGAGAGATGCACCTGCCCGGAGGCCGTGGCCGCCCATGAAAAAGCAGAAGCCGAAAGGATCGCCAAAGAAGCGGCCGAGCAGGCGGCCGAGGAGGCTCGGAAGCTCAACGAAAGGATCCGCAAGAACATCGGCGAGTCCGGAATGGGCGAGCGCTTCCTGCGCCGCACCTTCGACACCTTCCAGATCACCGAAGGGAACGAAGCTGCAGCCAGAACGGCCCGACGGTATGCGGAGAGCTTCCCGAAGCTCATGCCAAAGCGCGGAGAACCGGAGCCCGGCCGCAACGGCCTGTTCATTGCTGGCCCGAAAGGAACCGGAAAGACCCACATCGCCGCAGCAATCGCCAACCACCTCATCCAGCAAGGCACGCCGGTCATCTGCATGACCATGATCGACCTGCTGGAACGAATAAAGCGGACATTCGCAAGGGATGGCGGCGACGAGGGCACAGTTCTCAGGCTTTACAAGACCGTGCCCCTGCTTGTTATTGACGACATGGGAAAAGAGCCCCCCACCGAGTGGGCGGTCTCCACCATTTACAACATCATAAACGGGCGGTACGAAGCCTACCTCCCGACGATAGTCACCACAAACTACGACGACAAGACGCTGATCGCCAGAATGACACCCAAGGAAACGCGGGATAGCATCACAGCAGAGGCCACGATCGACCGGCTCATGGAAATGTGCCGGGGCGTGGTAATGACTGGCCAGAGCTGGCGGCAGAGATAGGAGGAAAGAATGAAAGTAGAACATTTTTCACGGGCGACGCTTTACCTCGGCGACTGCCGCGAGATCATGCAGCAGCTTGAAGATGTCGACGCCGTGGTCACCGACCCACCCTACGGGATCGGGTATGTCACAAACAAGAGAAAAGTCATGGACACGCCCGCGATGCTGGCCAACGATGACGAGGCCCCGCTATGGAGCGTGCCACTCATGGTCGACCGAGTGAAGGACGGTGGGGCTGTATATTTATGCACCCGATTTGACGTCATGAGTCAATGGGGCGACGCCCTCGCGGCCGCCGGGGCCACGCTCAAGACCCCGATCGTGTGGGATAAAGGGAACCACACCATGGGAGACCTGTCCGGAGAATATGCGAACCAAGTCGAGCTCATCCTATTTGCTCACAAAGGAAGGCACGCGCTTCGCAATGGCCGCCCGGCAAACCTCTGGCGCGTTCCGCGCGATCCCGCAGGAGAACACCCGACCCCGAAGCCGGTCGGACTTATGACCCGGTGCATAACCAACAGCACGGACAAGGGCGGCACGATCCTCGACCCGTTCATGGGCAGCGGATCCACCGGAGTGGCAGCCGTGCGGGAAAGGCGCCACTTCATCGGCATCGAGATCGAGCCCAAATACTTCGACCTCGCCTGCCGG
>WPCH01167027.1_pt1 | contig 57014 bp, 46 predicted proteins | sample 5399881 | NCBI WGS metagenome assembly WPCH01 (sample SAMN12869468, study PRJNA574797) | sludge metagenome | isolation source: wastewater treatment of pH5 | place: China:Beijing | collected 2019-05-20 | reverse complement strand
ATCTGGCGGTACCTGTTCCCGTTCCGGTTATCGTGCTGCTGTTGGAGCAATCAGTAAAAGTGCAATCGATAGCTGCGCCGGCTATACCGCCCACGTTGGACGCTCCCTCAACAGCGCCATTGTTTATACAGTTCTCAAACGTACAGTTCGTAGCATTGGCGGCAATACCGCCCACATTGCTGCCGCCTTTAAGTATTACACTATTGGAACAGGCAATAAACTTGCTATCCACGGCAACGGCCGCGATACCGGCGATCCGATCACCGCCGGTGATGCTGCCGGAAACAGACAGGTTATGGATTTCAACCTCCTCCACATAACCAAACAGGGCCCAATTGCCCAGGGTGGATTCCACCCGAAGCCCGGACACGGAGTAGTATTCGCCGTCACCCTTGTCGCCAGCCTCAAATACACCGCGGAAGGGAGTATCCTCCGTGCCTATAGGCGTCCAAATGCTGGCCGTCAAGACAATGTCCGCACCCAGGGTAATCCTCTTGCCCTCGAAATCAGCTCCCCCGTTCACCAGCTCCGCAAGGCCGATCAAATCGGCTTCACTATCGACTACAAGGAGTTCTCCTCCGCTCCAGGAGGTATCAGCTTCTACTTTAACTTCCTTGATATACTCAATGGTAACATTCGCCGCGGTCATGGTGATTGTGTACACGCCATGAGCCGCTTCTTCTTTTTTCTTTACCCGATCCACCGGAATAAACACCAGATCGTCCGCCAGATCCAAACCGGAGGCTTTCAATGTAATGTCCATGCCGCTGTTGGCATAGGTAGCATTGTCATACGCTTTATACACCGCATCTGCATCCGTATCGTCGGGCTTTACGGTTACTCCCCCCAATTCAGTGTTCTGTTTAACCTCCAGCTTATAAACCGCGGGATGCACAGCGCCCCTGAGCAGATAAGGCCGTTCATCCTCACCCAGCTTCTGTCCCCAGACACTATTCCCCATCTCATAAGCCAGGGAGCCATACCGGAAATCATCCGCATTCTTAGCCCCTGCGGAAGGATCTTCAGAACCATCCGCCACCAGATAGTAACAGTCGCTTACCGCTGCGCCGGACGCGCCGGTCAACGGCAGTTCAATGACTGTATCGCTGCCGTCTTTGACGTAGGAATAACATCCCGTGATGGTCAACACACTTTCCGCCTCTGTATTGCCCACCAGGGAGCCCTTCGTGCCGTCGCCGCCTGTGGTCGTGATATTAATGGTGTTAAAGCTGTTTCTTACCGTCACGTCTCCAACGGCAAAGCCGACGATCCCCCCCACATCGGTGGATGCGGTAACGGTCCCGGAGGCAGCCGCAATTCTCTCTACGGCCAATTTCGTAACAGCACCTTCTTCTGATACCGGACTCTCTATCTTTCCCGCAACACCCCCTGCATTGGCTTCCGTAGCAGAAACAGTCCCTTCATTCGTAAAAGAAGCGGAGGCGGAACCGCTGATGTTGCCCCGGCTCGTGCCGACGATACCGCCTGCGTTGAATTCACCGCTGATTGCGCCGCTGTTTTCTACAGTTCCGGATATGGATATCCTGCCATCCGCCAGACCGAACAACCCGCCGACATTATTTGCAGCCGTAATTTCCGCCGTGTTGGCCATCACCCTGGAGGCCGTCAAAGTATCGCCGGCATAACCCACGATTCCGCCGGCATTATCGCCGTTCGCGGCGACGGCTGCCGTATTGGTCATGGTCATATTCGCGGAAGTGATTGTGCCCTCTCCCTTTCCGATAATGCCCCCTATATTCGATTCGCCGCTGATTTCCTTATCATTTTGAAGCGCAGCGGTATCCCCATTAAAGTTGCTTCCGGAGACAAGGGCCTGACCCGCTCTGCCGATAATTCCCCCTACGTTCGATTCACCGTTAACTACACCGTTATTTTTCAACTCGCCGCCGAAACGATACGAAGTACTTTTGCCGGAAAAATACCCGCTGAGATTTCCGACAATTCCGCCGATATTATCGTCGGTTCCGGTCACTTCACCGCCGTTGATCATCTGAGAGTCGATACCACAGCAAAAGGCAGCGTTTGCTGTGCCCGCGATGCCGCCCACGTTGGATTCTCCTTTGATATTACCGCTGTTGGACATTTCATAAACTTCGCTGCCGCTGGTGAAACGGGTGTTTCCAAAAAATCCATTGGCAAAACCTACGATACCGCCTACATGCTCCCGGCCGGTGATGTCACCTGTGTTGACCTCATTATGATTCTCGTGGCTTCCATTGGTATAACCGGCAATGCCGCCCACATACTCCTCGCCGCTCACATCACCGTTATTTTCATAAGACGCGCCCTGCTCGTCGGTTTTCATATATCCATAGATGCCCCCGACGTAATCTTCACCCTCAACCTCGGCATGGTTGGTCAGCGCGTGGGCATTCACACTATAGGCAGACCCATAGTCATGGTAACCGGCCACACCGCCCACATAGTCTTTACCGGACACCACGCTGCCCGCCGTGCCGAAGACGCAGTTCACAAGCTGCCCGGCAGAATACCCCGCGATGCCGCCTATGTAGTTACCGATACTGTGAACGTTGCCGATGACGGTAAGGTCTTTGATCGTGCCGCCTTCTATGTAACCGAACAATCCTTGATAATCGTCTTCCGCAGGTTCGCCGGCACTGCCGATGGCAAGGCCGTTTATTGTTTCGCTATTGCCGTCAAAGAAACCTTTAAAGGGGTTGTCCTCCGTACCGATAGGCGTCCACCCTTCGGACAAATCAATGCTCCTTATCAGTTTAAAATATTTATCACTGTAGCCATCGATATCCTCGTCCCCGTTGACCGAATCCACCAGCGCCATTAAGTCATCGACACTGTCGATCTGATAGGGATCCTCTGATGTACCCACGCCGTTCTTCCATAAGGAAGACGGTTCGTCATTCTCTTCAAGTCCGTCTCCTTCGCCGGCGTCATAACCCTTTCTTGGTTCACCGCCTTCTCCGGGGTCGGCGCCTTCTTCCGGAGCCTTCTCCTGGTCGGCGTCCGATTCTTCGCCGGGCTCATCGTCCCCGACGGAATCTGCCTCTTGATCCGGATCTATGCCTTCGTCAGATGAGTTATCCGGGTCATCTCCTTCAGCACCTGCTATATCGACATGCTCCCATTCGTCTGACTGTCCTGCGTAAGGATCCAAACCATACACCGGCAACAATGGAGATGTGGATATTGACAGGATCAAAATCAGACTCAGTAATTTTAATGCCGTCGTCTTTCTTCTTCGAAACATGTTATTGTCCTCCTATTTTCCCACCACAAGGAACTCTCTGTCTTTCTATATCATTGCTTTAAAAAACCGATTCAGATATTCTGCCGCCTCCGTGCCCGTTACACTGCCCAGCGGATCTAAAGACCCTTCGGCTCCGGGTGCTATAATTTCTTTCCCAAGGGCCCATCCCATGGCATCCTTAGCCCAATCGGAAACCTTCCCAGCGTCTCCGTAACGATCCAGATCTCCGCCGGCGGGTCTGTCCCGTCCAAGCTCAGCCGCGTAACGATACAATATGGATGCCATCTCCTGCTTCGTGAGACTTCCATCGGGGTCATAGTTGCCGTCCTGCAGTTGAACTCTCATAATACCCTTTCCCCTGACTACTCCAGTTTCCGCGGCCCATTCCATCGCCGTCTTATACCAAACTCCAGAGGGGATTTCTCTGATATCCATCCAGTCGGGCTCCGGCTCAAAAGCCAGGTCGTGCAAAGCAGCAACCAGCATGGCACGACTCATGGGTGCAGAAAGATTCACGTCGGCTCGACCTGCAGCCTCAGAGACAGCGTTCTCTATTTCTTTGCCCGCAAAGCCTTGCCCTTCCACCGATATATAATAAATCAACGGTTCCTTTTGTCCGTCCTGTACGATCACACGGATAAGACCCTTACCGGGCGTAAACGCGAAGCCACGGGTTTTGCTCCGCAAATTGTTAATGTAGATATTTGATGTTTCGCCGGCGTCCACCTCCACCGTGAAGGCCCCTCTGGCAGTAGCGGTATATTCATATACGCCTGCTTCAAGGGGCAGGGAAACGCCGTCTACCACGATGGCAGAAGGCGGTGCGCTCACACTTGCTGCCGAACTGTTTCCCATTGCTCGGGTCACTACATTCACCTCGGTGGATTTTTCTCCAATGCCGCCTATAGCGTAATCCACTGTGGCTGTCTGAATCTTAATATAGTTGACGGAATCGAGCTCCACGGGTAAGCCGTTTCCATCCACAGCCCAATCCAGGTCAAAACAATCCCCCGCTCCCTCATATATCTCTTGCGCATTTTCGGGCCCTGCGAGACCGGCCGTCAGTTTCGTGACAGGAAGGTAGGGGTTTTTAGCCCGGCTGTCCACTGTGACTATCGTGCCGGTGCCCCAAGCCGTAGAACTGTTCGTACGGACATCTGCATATCCAAAAGCAGGAAATGCGGCGTGACCGTCACTGCGTTTCGGCAGAGATATTCCTGATACCGTGACGCTTTTCCCGGCATCCTCATTCCAATCGTAAAGGGGATAGTTCTCAGGACTGGGATACATGTTCCCGCGAAGCGTTACTCCGTTGGCAATTGTATCTCCATTGTCTGCTCTTTCATATACCGTCGTGTACTCCCATTGGGTCTTATCTTCATAATGGTCAGAGCCGGCCAGGGTATACCAAGTCACGCCATCAGCCGAAACCATCACATTTCCCGGCTCAGAAAAGCCTGCTCCTCCATTGGAGTTACCATAGACGATAAAGTCGATTCCATAGGGGTTTTGAGGATCATTCAGAATTGGTTCCTCATAATAATAGGTGATGTATCCGCCGAAATTTCCCAAGCTGATAGGAGACCACCAGAAACCACGCCCTATCAGTGATTTTTCCGGATAAAGACCGTAGACTCCGGTGAGCTGATTGCCGCCGTTGCTATATTGGGAGCCTATGCAAAGGTAATCGACCACTGTGTCCGGTGAATCCACCAACCGCCGCGCGCAGGTAAAGGAGATGGTCTGTTTCTCCCCCTCTGCATTTTCTAAAATTAAATGGCGGACAAGGGTGGCCTCCTCTCCAAAATCCGATTCCCTGAAAGAGAAGCTGTAGATCCCACCCGCTTGATTGATGGCATTCGGCAAAGTTTCAAAGTCTGCATTCTGCAAATATACCCTCGCAGTGTCCGAACTGGGCATAAAGCGAATTACGGCTTGTCTGGATTTCTTATCCAATACAAGCTGCTGACTCAAGTCCGTTGCTGAAAATGGCGTGTAAAAGGACGCGCCGGCGGTGGACAGAGTCTCTATCGCCGGCAGTTGTGCCTGAATTTCCAGGTTTTCTTCTGTGCCGGCAAAAACCGGTACTGTTATCAGACTGGTCAGTAAAAATAAAGACAGGAACAATGAAAGCGCTTTTTTCATGATATACCTCCTCGTAATTGGCCAATACTTCTTTATTTTTCTAATCCCGAATATCTATAATCAAACAGTTCTGAATGAATAGACCTGCTCGATTAAGTGTTCAATCAAGCAAGCGATCATCTCATTTCTGCTACGGCAAAAACTGCATAATCATGGTGGCAAATTGTGCCCTCGTCAAGTCTCCGCCGGGAAGCATGAATCCGGAAGCGGTTCCGCTGAGAACTCCCTCCGCCACTGCCCACTCCAGGGCTTCCCGATAGGCCGCCGTAATGTTACCGCTATCGGCGAATGCCGAAAGGTCGGCTCCATCCGCCGGTTCCGTAGAAGACAATTTATCATAGCGATAAAAAAGGTCTGCCACCTGTTCCCTTGTAATAATCCGATTTGGTTCAAAATTTCCTCCGGAGACGAGTCCGGCGGCCAGGTTGTATTCAGCAGCCCATGCCACAGCCTTTCCATACCAATCGTTTATATTTACATCGGAAAAAACTCCCGTGCCGACGTTCACTGCCGGTTCCCCTGCCAACCGGTAAAATACGGCGACAGCCATACCCCTGGTCAGCGTCCCTTCCGGAGAAAACATGGAACTGGATGTCCCCTTGAACAGATTCTCTTCCACAACGCAATCTACAGACCTCTTATACCAGGCGTCCTTTGCCACATCCAGAAACCTCGGTCCATCGTTTTTCAAAGCGGCAAGAGTCTTATCTATTTCATCCTGAACGGCCTCCATATCCTGCAAGACCGTCAGAGCATTTATATAACTTGTATTAGCGGTGAGAATTTTCTCGTCGTATACATCGCTGCAGACCGCCACGGCCCAGGTTAAAGCATCTTTATTTCCCACATTTGTGATATTTTCGGCGCCCCACTCCTGATTGTCAGCTCCCAGATCCGAACCGTAGCCATAAAGGGTAAACTGCCAGCGCATGACGTCTTTGTCCTTCATCCGCCATTCCGAGGCCCCTACGTTTGGGAATTTGCCGTTAACAGCATACATCCAGCCGCTTGTATGACAATAGTGGAACTCTCCGAGCCAATCCTTTGTATCATCCTCAGGGTTGATGGACGCCTTGTCCCAGATATATTGAGGAACCTTTGGAATCCCCCGTTCCGGGTCATAAACGGAGCTCAGATAAAAGGAATTTTCTATACTGCCGGTCATCTCCCAAGGCTGCGCCATGCCAGGATATTTTGCAGCCAAAAGCTCTGTAATCACTGCAGAAGCCAGTTCCCCTTCTTCCACCCGTACCAGAACAGGCTCAATGATATACCCCTGACCCAGGGTAAATTTCTCCATAGATACGCATATGGTGATCCGCCCCGGCACTTCGGATGAATCCGCAGCCCAGGCGGTGTAATCACCCATATACATAGGCACTGGGCTTACTGTCAATAGCAATGCCACTGCCAAGATTAAAATAACCTTTTTCTTACTCCCTGAATTCATATCTTTTGCCTCCTGCTGCTGAATACGTTCAAATAAAAAAAGCTCAGCAAATGTAAAGAGTCTTCCTCTCAACCTGCTGAACCTCCGTTGTTCGGTCAGTTCAAATTGATTACAGTTTTATGCTTTTTTTGATTTCTTCCACTCTGACGGGCTTTCCGTCGGAAACGAAGATGCGCAGCTCTCCGTAGTTCATCTCTCGAATCATCTCGAGGAGGCGTTTCTCCTGCTCGTTCAAGGAACTTGTATTATCTAAACTCTTATCGGCCATGTTCTCACCCCTCTCCTGTGCTGATTAAAGAACAAATTTTGAGTAAATCCTCCTTATCTGCGGCCATTATCTCGAAAAAACAAAAATAGCCGCGACAACATCTAAAGTCATCACGGCCGTTTTTCCGCAAAATATTTGCCTGAGCTTGTTCTCGCAAGCAGGCGGGGCTATTTCAAGCAGGTCTTCTGACTTGCGCTTCGGAGAGTTCTCCTTCAATCTGTATCCTGCCTTCCCGGTTTCCCAGTGGCTGACTTTTGTCATGGATACGACCTCGACGCTTACAGCGGCGGAACCGTTCGGGAGTTGCACCCGATTCCCTATTCTCCCTTAAAAGCTTACGCCTGAAAGGGCACTTGAAATTCTATTCAATTTTTTTAGAAGTACGAAGGGGATTACCCACCTGTCCTACATCATAATATCTCAGGCGGGCGGAAATGTCTACCATAATAATTATTAAAATATCGACTGCCGACTTTAGTCAGAAGCCGGTTCCCGCAGGACCAGATCGGCGGCGGTAATGTGTCCCAATCGGACGATGCCACGGTTTTCAGTCTCTACCGGGTAGCGAAACACAGGCCCGTCCGTGGCGACGGTATGATATTCACCGTTTTCACCGCACAGGTCGACACCCAGCCGCCGCATCTCATCCAGCATTGCCAGGCTTAGCGGCTGCCCCAAACAGGATTCCGGCAGCACATCTGTCTGTATACATTTAATAAGACATCGAAAGCCAAGGCTTATAGCCTCTCTGGCGTTTTCTTCCCGATCCCGCCCCCATAGAGGCAATACAGCTTCAAGGCCTGCCGCGGCACAGCGGGCCTCATCCCATTGGCGATGATCCTCAACATCAATATCTCCAAAAACACAGGCTTCGGCACCCATGGCCTTCGCCTCCCCAAGGCTGCGTTCCATGTCCTCGCCGTAGGTTTCTCCGGCGGCGGGACAGATTAGCATTGGCAAACCCAAGGACTCTGCCAATGCGTTGAGAAGAGGTGGATCAATTCCGTGCATCCAGGACCTGCCTGCCTCCTGCCGAAAGGCCACAAGCAGGGCCACAGGTTCGTGGCCGTCAGAAACCATTTTGTGCAGGGCAAGTACACTGTCCTTCCCTCCGCTATATGACAAGACAAATTTCATAGCTGATTCTCCGTTTACATACGCATGATATCCCAGACCGGTAAATATGTCCACTCAAAAAAGTGGACAGGCGAATGCATTTCCTGTCCGCTCTTTCAGTTAACGTGCCTGCCGGGCCTATCTCTCGTATACTATAACACCGCGCTTTGCCAGCTCCGACACCATTTTTTCAAACCGCTCCCCGGTAAAAATTCTCTCCGGCTCTATGACGCCTCTCATTCCTCCGTCGTCGTAGGCTACGATGATGGCCGCGATGGAGGAGGGGTAGGCCGTAGTTCGCTCCATGGATGTGATTCCCACCTCTTCGTCGCTGTAGTCCAGAAGCTCGTATGCCTTTTGTCTGTATTTTCCGTCCTTCAGGCCCTTTCCAACCACGTACAGGTAGGTAAAATCGCGAACTCCGGGTATCTTTTCCATGAGCTTGTTCAAGATTGCCTCCGAGCTGTCCAGCGGGCGGATGTCCGCGCCGTCGACGTTGACGGGCTCCGTGCTGAAAAATCCGGCTTTCTGCAGGGTCTGCATGGTTTGATAATGGCCCGGATAGCGCAGGGTGTATTCCGCGGCACGCTTAACTCCCTTTTCTATCATGGTTTTGTTCAGGCTGTACAGACCGTCCGTCCGCAGCGCGTCCACCTCTCCGTAGCCGGGAATTAGAAATCGCTCCAAATTCTGAAGGGGCTTTTCAACGGCGCCGGCTCCGTCCCGAATCACTGTGGGAGGCGTCAGGTACAGATCCAGCAGCGCTTCTACGTTGAACAGCACCATATAGTCCAGAGGGGCCGCGCCTCTTTCCGTGGGAAGCCCGCCGCAATAGATTGCAAACTCCTCCAGCTGGTCAAACTCATGGGCAAGCTGACCCGCGCAGATATTCCCGAAACCCGGGACGATACCGAGCCCGGGGACCACTAAAATATCCGCGGCTTTGAGAGACTTATCGAACTGATAGTGCTTTTCCCACATCCAGTAGTCCGTCAGGATTACTTTCTTCCCTCTTGTTTTTTCAAGGGCTTTGTAAAACCGTTCCGTCACATCCCATGTATGGGGCAGGCTGTTGATGATCACATCCGCCTCGGAGATCAAGGAAACGGCTTCTTTCTCGTTATAAATATCGCATTTTACAACAGAAAGGGATTGACGGGAAATCAGTTTCCTGGCAATCTTCAGATTTGTTTCGTCGATATCCGCAATCACTACTTCCGATCCCCGGTCAAACTGCAGGATATCGTAAGCGACTACCCTGCCCTGAAGTCCGCACCCAAGCACTAAATACTTCATTTCTGCCTCCTTTGCTTTCATGCCGTTCTCTGACTCTGAACAGAGAACCCCTAAGAACAACCTGTTCCAATTAACATAAGCAAAATCGATGCCACTTGAAAAAAGACGATTTCTTTGGAAATGGACGAGAGCATATATAAAAAATTGCCCAAATATGGGCAATTTCGCTCTTCATCGGGCATTCGCGGGTCACCGCCGCTTTTTCAGCCGCCTGCAATGTTCAATTTCCTCATTTTATTCTGCAGCGTCTGCCTCTTTATGCCTAATTTTTGGGCAGTCCGGCTTACGTTCCAACCATTCTCATTTAACGCTCCGGTGATAAGCTCTTTTTCAAAACCGCCCAGTCTGTCGGCATAATCCTCTGCTCCGCCGCCTTCTTTCCGGCTCTGTTCTCCTAAATGGCGCATGTAACCGGGCAAATGCCTGCATTCCACTTTTCTGTCCTCTCCGATCACCGCCATGGCGTATTCGATAACGTGAATCAGCTCCCGGACGTTTCCCCTCCAGGGATACTCCCTGAAAAAGGCCGCCGCCGCCTTCGACAGCGTCACCGTCTTTTTGCCGAATAGAGCACAGTATTTTTTCATATAAAATTCAGCCAGAAAAAAGATGTCCTCCTTTCTTTCTCTGAGAGGCGGAATATTGATATAGAGGGAGTTCAATCTGAAAAACAGGTCCTCCCGCAGCTTGCCCGAACGAATAAGAGTCTGAGGGTCCTCGTTGACAGTGGCGATGATCCGCACGTCTACGGCTTTGTCCTCTCTCCCTCCCAGGCGCCTCAGGCTTCCTTCCTGGATGACTCTGAGCATTTTGGCCTGCAGGTAAACGGGAAAGGAGTTCAACTCGTCCAGCAGCAGCGTCCCGCCGTCCGTCTGCTCGAAAAGTCCTTCCTTATCTACGGCGCCGGTAAAGCTTCCTCTCTCGGTGCCAAAAAAGATGGATTCCAGCAGGTTTTCCGGTATCGCCGCGCAGTTTTGCGCCGTAAAAACCTTATCCTTTCGGTTGCTTGACCCGTGAATGCTCTGGGCCAGAATTTCCTTTCCCGTACCGGTTTCACCGCAGATCAGCACGTTAAAATCGTATTGGGCCGCTTTTTTGATTCTTTCGATCTCTTCCAGCAGCTTTGCATCCAGTGTGAGAAAGTCGTCGAAATGATAATACGGGGATTTCTTCTCTCCCCCATTTATCTGCCGCGTAACCTTTTTCAGCTTTTTCCAGCTGTCCACAGCTTTGTACAGCTTCTCCACTCTGTCGATATCCTGCACGAACTCCACCACGCCCAAGATTTTTCCTCCGGAGACGACAGGCAGATCCGTTACGACGGCCAGGATTTTTCTTCCTTTTTCGTTGATATAGCTTTGGAGATCGTTATAGATGGGAACTCCCGTCGCCAAACATTTTAACAATGTACTGTTGTCCATGCCGGAAGAGGGGTATTTGTTGAATATATGATCTCCCAACACATCCTTCGGGTCCAGCCCTTCTATTTCTCCCATTGCCCGGTTATAGTAGACAAAATATCCCCCGTCGTCTATGACGGCAATACCCAGGTCGATATTTTCGGCAATGATATCAAACAGTAACCCTGTATCCATTTTTTATTCCCCTGTCCTTCCTTACGCGCGTTATAACTTTGCTTCGTCCCTGATCAGATCCCCATATTTCTGAGCGGGCTTTATAATGGCGGTTTCGCCGCTTTCCCGGATCAAAAGGATACCCGCCTTAGGCCTCCCGTTGTAGTTGGACATTGTGGGGGTCCCATAGGCGCCCACGTTGATCATGGCGATCAGATCTCCGGGCCGCGTATCCTCGGGAAAGCTCCTGAAGTCGGGCAGGCTCTTGTGATAGTCGATGTCAAAATACACGTCTCCGGAATCGCAGCAGGGTCCCGCCACCTTGAAGGGCCTGGTGTGAGGCTCATCCATCCTGTTGGCGCATACCATGTGATAATACCAAAAGTAGGTCTTTACTTCCATGATGGTATTGAAGCCCGCGTCGATCATCAGCCAGCTCTCTCCGTCTTCCTTCCGCTCCTTTTCATTTTCGATTCTGGACAGGAGGACGCCGGCGGAAGCGACCACCTTCCTTCCCGGCTCTAAAAGCAATTCTACGTCCTTAAAGAATCCGGCATTCTCAGTTCCGGCCCATTCCTTCACCCTGTCTTCATTCAACTCGGCGCAAATCTCCTCGGCGATCCTTTCTATAGGGAGCTCACTTTTCAGCATGGCATAGATATTTCTGGGCATGTACTGGACTGCCGTATGGTCGATATAGTGAGGTACGGGAAGACCTCCTCCGATGTTTAAAAGCTCCGGACGGTATCCGGTCCTGTAGTAAAGTCCCACCGCCATCTCCAGCATCACTCTGAAGGCCTTTACAAAGGGCTGCAGATCATAGGTCTGGGTTCCGATGTGAAAATGGTATCCCCTGAGCCGGATCCAGTCTGGATGCGACAGGGCGTACTTCACAGCATCTTCTGCTTCATCCAGCGTAATTCCGAATTTGGATTCATGGGTCCCCGTTTCGTTTCCCTTCACGACTCCCGTGGAAATCTCCGGTACAATACGAAGGGAGATGTTAGCCCTCTTTTTCAACCGCATGGCAACCTCTGTGATTCGTCTCAATTCAAAAATTGAATCCACGTTAATGGACTTAATATCGTTGACCAGCGCCATTTCTATCTCGTCCTCGGATTTGCTCACGCCGTTAAAAACAATCTGGCCTCCTTTGAACCCGGCATTAAGGCCCTTAAAAAGCTCGCCCCCGGAGTTAACCTCCAGATCGCTTCCAGCGCTGCGGATAATCTGGAGTATGGCAAGAGTGGACTCGCATTTTGCCGCGTAATGGATGGATGTATTTTTATGATATGCCCTGAATTTTTCAATTACTTCCTTTACGTTATTTTTTATTTCCTTTTCGGAAAAAACGTATAGGGGGGTGCCGTGCTCGGCGGCAAGCTGGGTGAGGTCCTTTCCGTCAAAGTGGAAACGGCCGGCCTCCTGATTGTAGATTTTGTTTTTCAACATCTTCATGTTCAAAGCTCTCCTTTTATATTCCGCGTCGATTGTGTGACGCATTTTTTAGCAAAAAAATAACTGCAGCAATTCCGCCACAGCCCGTTTTTCTGTGCTATTTATCCATAGTCCGGACAGAACAACATCATGATTTTCCATGAAAATCAATTTATAAGTCCCTATCCTTCAGCCATATATCCCAATTACCCGTGGGATGGCCTAAAGCTTCATGCAGGTCTTCTGGCTTCACGTATTGGCATCCCTTCCCCTTCCCAGGCAAATCGCCCAGTGGATATGAAGGGACTACACGCTTACAGCGGCGGGACCGCACAGGATTTTCACCTGTTTCCCTCTTAGCTGCCTGCTTCAGATACTCCGGCAGGCAGAACATCAAGCTCCCTATTCAATTTTTATATGAAGGAGCAAGAGCGGGAGGGTTATAGTTGAAGAGACTATAGCCTCCCTGCCCTTGCGGATGAAAAGGCAGTTTCGTTTCTCTGTGAAATCTGAGCGCCCCCTGAGGGCGATCATTTGCTGTCCAGCTTTGTAATCTCCACGATTTCGCTGAATTTGCCAATGATATAACCGTAATTCTTTTTGTGATGTGGCACGTTGCAGGCGCTGCAATCTTTGATGCCGCTGTCTGTATATTTGAAATTTCCACCGCACCGGTCTTTCAGGGCGTAGAGCGGGCAGTAGCAGAAAAGACAGTTGAACTCTTCCTCTTTGACCCCCTGGTGACAGGGGAAATATTCGCAGGCTCGATTGGTGAAAAAGGAAAAGTTCTTTCCTTCCCACTCCACTTTTATATTTGTATCATCTTCATGATTGGTAACCTTTTCATAGTTCCGGTTTTCCGTCCCTTTTACGTCCATCTCTTCCTCCTGTTTCCGGCCAACGGGCGGTCCTTCACTTATGCCGGCAAAGGCCAGTAAAGGCAATAGCAGATATTGTGCTCTCCCAGATAGATCCATACATTTCCGCCCATTTCCAGATGTTCTTCAAACATCAAATCCGGGATCAGAAGCTTCAGGCTGGTACGTTTCTTTCCGGAGATAATTTTACCTTCCGCAATAGGATTTTTAATGAAGTCTTCGATTTGCTCCCTCAGATCTGCTATTCCCGTTTCTTTTGCGAAGTTGGGAATGAATTCCTCCGCGTTCACGTAGGAGATATTATCTGAATTCTTAAACCAATTTATATTCACTTTTTTTCACCAACCTCTTTCTCTTCCTGCCTGGAGTTTTCCCCTCTGTAAAAGCCCCCGCTTCGTCAGACCCGCAGTTCCGGATCTATGTCCTTAGCTTTTGCCGCCTCCGCTGGATAACCAAACAAAAAACCGCGGCAAATCACGCCACAGTCCGTTTTTCTGTACAAAAAATAGTTAGAGCCCCACGGCTCTGCCTCACACCCAATTAAAATCACCCGTTGGCGTGACGCCTCAGTTTCATGCAGGTCTTCTGGCTTGCGCATCGGCATTTCGTTCTCCTTCCCGGACAGAAGCTGACCAGTGGATCACGAACGAAACTTCACGCTTACAGCGGCGGGTCCGCACAGGTCTTGCACCTGTTTCCCTCTTAGCTGCCTGTAAACAGGCAGAACATCAAACTGTTTATTTACTTTCTGCCCGAATCATATCATCAATACAGGTCAGTGTCAATCGGGGTCTTCCGCCAAATTTCCGACACACCTGCCGGAGTTTCCGACACACCTGCCGGCCATTCTGTTATGATGTTTTTATTAATTTTACCAAACCATCTATCTAAAGTGATAATAATTGGAGTATGGAGCTGGAAGTTGTTTATCCCTGGCCGCTCATATAAACAAAAGTCGGGCTTTGAGAGCGAATCTTCTCTATATCCAGACTCCAAATTAGAGAAGAATCCGCGCCTCGATCCTATAATTGTTTAGTTTCACTCCCTCATATAAACAAGAATCCGGCTTTGAGAGCGAATCTTCTCTATATCCGGCCTCCAAATTAGAGAAGAATCCGCGCCCCGATCCTATAATTGTTTAGTTTCACTCCCTCATATAAACAAGAATCGGGCTCTGAGAGCGAATCTTCTCTATATCCAACCTCCAAATTAGAGAAGAATCCGCGCCCCGATGCTATAATTGTTTAGTTTCACTCCCTCATATAAACAAGAATCGGGCTCTGAGAGCGAACCTTCTCTATATCCGGCCTCCAAATTAGAGAAGAATCCGCGCCCCGATCCTATAATTGTTTAGTTTCACTCCCTTATATAAACAAGAATCCGGCTTTGAGAGCGAATCTTCTCTACATTCTGCTGTCAAATGACGGTCTCCGCTCTCATATGGCTCAAAAGCCCCGTATAAACCGCAGCGGGAGCAGGAAAGGTCAAACTGTTGCTTCCGGGGATGGAAAGCAACAGTTTCTGAATCGAAAAGGGGCGCTTCGGTTGCCCTCTAAGATTCCACCAACCCGTATTTGACTTTGATGCGGTCCAGTTTCGCCAGCATGGGCTCCGCCATAAACCACAGGAAAAACACGGTGCCTGCGGCCCGTACCAGGTCAATGGGGAAACCGGATATGTAGTAGACCAGGATGATCTCCCAGTTGATGGTATGAGTCCACATGAGCGCCGAGGCGGGATTCATGATACCGCCATAAATAATAACGGACGCCAGGGCGCCGAAAATGCACAGGGACGCCCGGGTGCGCCGCAAAAGGCCCTTGCGGAAAAGCACTCCCGCCAGGAAGCCGATGATACCCATGGCAAACATCTGCCATGGCGTCAGCGGGCCCTGCCCGAACATCATGTTAGAGGCCAGCATAGTCATAGCTCCTACGAGAAAGCCCGTCTCTCCTCCAAATGCCACCGCGGCGATAATCACCAGGGCCACCACCGGTTTGAACTCCGGCAGCATGAAGAAGGCGGCCCGGCCCGCCACACCCAGAGCGCAGAGGAAGGCGATGACCACAAGCTCCCGGGCCTGGGGCTTGCGCCCCTCAAACACCAGTACAAAGGGCAGCATGGTCTGCAGCAGAATGAGCAGCGCGATGAAATAATACTTTCTGTCCCCCAGATAATAGACACCGATGAAAATCGTCACGGGAATCAGAAGAAGTATCATGACAGCCGCCGCAATGGTGCGTTTGGACAGCTTGCGCTTCTCCTGGGGTACTTGCAGGGGATGTACCGGCGGCGGCGATTTGCGGCTCACCGCCAGGGCGAAGATAAACAGAGCCGCGATGAGGGTGGCATAGATAACCGTATAATCTTCTCCCAATGAAGTCACTCCCGATGAGGTCAGGAGCTCTGACAAATCGGTGACGCCGATGGATTTGATAAAGGCAGCAATGGCGACTAAGCCGGATATCGCAGCGATGGTCCGGCGCCATGCCGGAAGCTTCGCCGGTTTCCAGTCCGGCGTCTCCTCCGCGGGTTCCGGCAAAGGCGGCACATCCTCGTCCAGCTCCGGCGCGGGAGGTATCTGACCGCCGCAGGCCGCAATCACATGGGAAGCGGTGATGGCTTCCGGCAGCAGGTTCCTCGCCATACGGTTGGCTGAGGTGGTATAAAAGCTGTTGCCGGAGAAAAAACCCCGGGGTGTGCCGGAGGTAACGATGTTCCCATCGAAGAACAGGGCGCAGCGGTCGGCATACTCGGCGCAGAACTCCACATCGTGGCTGACCATGAAGATCGTAACGCCCCGGCGTTGCAATGTTCTCAGAATCACAGCAAAGGTCTGTTTGAATTCCGCGTCCAGACCCTTGGTGGGCTCGTCCAGCAGGAGGATCTCCGGGTCCAGAAGGAGTACCTTGGCCAGAGCTGCCCGCTGCTGCTCCCCTCCCGACAGGTCGTAGGGATGACGATCCAGCAACAGCTCCAGACGGCAGAGCTTCACCGCCCGAGCCACCCTATCGTCCTTTTCGGACTGTTTCAGACTCTTTCCTTTAAGGATCTCATACAGGTCCTCACGGACGGTTTTTTTTACAAACAGGGCCTGAGGGTTCTGGGGCAGCACGCCTACGCTGCCGCTGATCTGAACCTCGCCCCTATAGGCTTTACGCAATCCGCCGATGACGGAGAGGGTCGTAGTCTTGCCCGTGCCGTTGCCGCCGAGGACAGCCAGAAAATCCCCTTTGCTGACGGTGAGAGTCAACCCTTTCACTACATCGGGCAAGTCTTTTTCGTATTTAAACCAGATATCATCCAGCACAATGGCGGCATCGCCGGAAGGAGGCGACAGATCCTGGTGCTGCTCCGTTATCAATTCGTGATCCGAAGAAAAAGAGGTAAGCCAGTCCCGGCCATCCCGAACGGTAATAGGACAAGCGGCGCTGTTGGGTACCGCCGCCCATACCCGCATTGCCGTGGGCATGGCAATAAACATGGCGTGGCCCGTATCCTTAAGCTGCGTGCCTGCATCCCGGGGCGTCCCGTCGGCGATAAGCCGCCCTTCATCCATGACCAGCACCCGGTCCGACATGGGGAAGACCTCTTCAAGCCGATGCTCCGTCATGATGATCGTAGTTCCCAGCTCCCGATTTATCTTCCCTACAGTAGCGAGAAAGTCCGACGCCGCAATGGGATCAAGCTGGCTGGTGGGCTCGTCCAATATGAGCACGGAAGGCTGCATAGCCATGATGGAGGCCAGGTTCAGCAGCTGCTTCTGGCCGCCGGAAAGCTCCGTGACGTTTTTGTAAAACCATGTTTGGATACCGAAAAAACTGGCCATTTCCGCCACCCGCCCCCGAATGGTCGGCGTGTCATATCCCAGGCTTTCCAGACCAAAAGCCAGCTCGTGCCACACCTTGTCGGTGACGATCTGATTTTCCGGAGACTGCTGGACGAAGCCGATCTTCATGCTCTGCTCACGCTGTTCTATGGAGTGAAGGGGCGCGCCTTCAAACAATACCTCCCCGGTCCGGGCGCCGTGGGGCGCGAGAACGGTTTTCAACTGCCTCAAAAGCGTGGATTTACCGCAGCCAGAGGGGCCGCAAAGGGTCACAAACTGCCCCGGCTCCAGGTCCAGGTTTATATTCCGGAGGGTTTCTTTATTCTGCTCCGGGTAATAAAAGGTCAGGTTTTTAATTTCAAAGCACTTATTCAATCTGGGACGTCTCCTTCCTGAGCTGCGCCCAAGCGCGGTCCTCCCTTATGTCAAGAATCACCGGCGTCAGGCACAAGGCCAGATACACCAGCATAAAGCTTATGGAAAAAGGCGTTAAAGAAACACCTCTCATGGTAGGGTAGTAGCGCCAGTATACTCCTCCGGCGATCCAGCCGGAAATGATATACATGCCGCAGAACAGCAGCCACATAAGGGCGGACTTATCCCGGCTGTCGAAATGGTAAATGGAAAATGCCGATCTACCCGGCAAGCCGTACCCCCTGCTTTTCATACTATCCGCAGTTTCGATGGCGTTTTCCAGGCTCCAGGTGATCATGATGGAAAGAATGGTCAGGCCGTTTCTCGCCCGCCGGAACACACTCCCGTCGGATATATCCCTCCCGATACATCTCTGAGCCTCGGACACCACTTTTATTTGCGCTGTAAACTTGGGCACGAAGCGAAGCGTCATGGAAAGCACCAGCGACAGCGCCGGAATGATTCGTCCGAATAGATAAACAAACTTGTCCGAAGTGATTACCTCTATATAGCAGGTGAACCATATGATCACTGCCGCCAGCATCACCGCTGCCGCTATACCGTAGGTGATGCTCTCCAGAGTCAGCGGATTTCCCGAGGGCAGATAGGTCAGGATGGTGCCTCCGGCGTGATTGAAGGCGGGATTGAGGATGGCCGCCAACAGCATCATAGGCAGCATATACAGAAGCGAAAAGCGCACAGCTTTTTTGCCGCGCAGATAGACGCTGTAGGTCACCGCTGAAAGCAGGGAAACGGCCAGGTATACCGGATGCATGAAGCACATGGTAAAGACCAGCACCAGGGCGAAGTACAGAAAATTTATAGTGGGATGATAGGAGGAAAATGTATCTTTGTTTTTCAAAGCACCCGTCCGTTTATGTTTTATATTCTGAAAAACCACTGCGATACCTTTGGATCACAGCAGCCATATTTCTGCATTAGGATCCGTACCGTCAGACGTTAAGCTCTTCGGCATATTTTGCAGCAGATTTTCTTACATCATGATATCTTAGGCATGTGAAAATGTCTACCATAGAATTAAAACAAACTCTGCTCCGCAGCAAAAATTCAAATTATATTTTACAACCCAACCCAAATGCAAGGACAAGTTTTGTTTAAATGTCATTCTGAGGAGCTTGCGACGAAGAATCTTTTATTTTCTTTAAGATCCTTCGCTACGCTCAGGATGACCGCGGGGTTTTTGATCAGAGCGGCAGAGGGGGTTTTTGATCAGGATGGCAGGGATGCTTTTAATTAAAATGACAGTGGTATTTTGGCCAGGATGACAAAGGTGTTTTTGCTCAGGATGACCGTCGAAGGATGAACTGCAACAAAATCAGAAACTGATCTGGTTAAACAGCAACCCCAGGATTCCCCGCTTCAATCCCATGAAGTCCGGATCCGCCACCAGAGATATCCCTCTCGACTTTGGAAAGGGCACGGGAATTTCATGCCTGACACGGCCCGGGAGCCGGCTCATGACATAAATCCGGTCGGACAGGAGCAGAGCCTCTTCCACGTCGTGGGTAATGAAAAGAATGGAAGGCTTCAGCTGGGCGGATATGGACAGGAGAAGCTGCTGCATGGAAATCCTCGTCTGAGCGTCCAGAGAGGCGAAGGGCTCATCCATCAACAGCATCTGCGGCTCCATAATCAGCACTCTTGCGAGAGAGACCCGCTGCTGCATTCCTCCGGATAGTTGATGGGGATAATAGCTTTCAAAACCTTCCAATCCCACCAGGCCGATGTACTCCGCACATTTCTTTTCAATAAGGCCCCGGTCCTGCTTTTGAAGTTTTAGCCCATAGGCGATGTTCTGTTTAACCGTCAGCCAGGGGAAGAGGACGGCGGATTGAAAAACCACGCCTCTTTTCGCGGAGGGTTCCGTAATCGGCTCCCCGGAGAACAGTAAAGTCCCCCTGTCCGGCGATTCAAATCCCGCCGCCAGATTGAGAACCGTGGACTTCCCGCATCCGCTGGGCCCAATGAGGGTGACGATTTCACTTTCACCGATTTCAATCGTTATATCCTCCAGTACCCCTAAAGGCTCCTCTCCCAGAGGGGAAGGAAAGCTCTTCCATACATCTCGCATGACCAGTACGTTTTCCCGACTCATTTCCTCTCACCTCCCTGACAGGGGAGAATCCACCTGCAAATCCAAAGCAGAAGACGGTCTGTAAGAATCCCCATGATAGCGATACAGATCATTGACACCAGGATCATTTCCACCTGGCCCATCATCCGGGAATCCATCATAACAGCGCCAAGCCCCGTGGTAACTCCAGTCAGTTCCCCCAGCACCAGATAGGCCCAGGAGACGCCCAGGCCGAGCCGCAGCCCCACCACCACGGAAGGAAAGGCGGAGGGGAAAATCACCGTTCTGAACAGAGAGATTTTCTTCGCGCCCAGCATCCTTCCCGCCCGAATCAGCAGCAGGGGAACCTCCGACGCTCCATGAGCGGTGTTGATATAGATGGGAAAAAAAGCCGCAAGGGCTATTAGAAAGACCGTAGTCTGTTCCCCCACGCCAAACCACACCATAGCGATGGGCAGCCAACCGATGCCCGGAACGGTTCGGATAGCATTCACTGTTGGATCAAGAATGCGCTTGACCACAGTGATCCTTCCTGTCAGAAACCCCAGAAGGAGGCCGAAGAATAGAGCAATTGAAAATCCTGTGACAACCCTTATCAGGCTGGCAAGTAAATTCTCAAGCAGCTTGCCCGAATAGGGCGTCAGTTTCGCCAGACCATTTGTAAAGTCCACCATAACCTGCAGGATGCTGCCAGGACCCGGGAGCAAATAAGGGGCAATGGCGCCGCTTTTCACTGCCCAGTACCAGCCAAGCAAAAGCAGGGCGGGAAGAATAAATCCCACAGAATCTATTTTTTTGCGCCAATTGAACCGCATTTTACAATTCCTTTGCCGCATTCTCTATAAAACTCAGATCAAACATGGCCTCAATATCCGGGATTTCGGTAATCAGCCCCTGCTCCAACATTCTCTGAGCCAGGTTTCTTACGCTGTCCAGATATTTGTCATCGATGTCCCAAAACAGCTGAATGTTGTCCAGAGCCACATCCAGCACCTCTCTCTCCGTGCCGAATTCCAGGGATTTCCCGATCCACTTTTCCCTGTCGGCATTGAGAGCTTCCGTGGCTTTCACATGAGCCGTAACCAGCGCCTGGATCAGCTCCGGGTTCTTTTCCGCCTGCTCCTTTGTGGTCAGCATCCCGCTGTTTATAATTCCGAAGCCTTCATTATCGTTTGGATAGAGAAGGATTCTTCCGTAACCTTCCGCAACGGCCATGGAGGGATAGGGTTCTCCGCTGTAGAAGGCGTCCACAGTGCCCTGAGCAAGGGCCTGTCCCATATCGAAGAAGTCAATTCGAATCAGCTCTACATCCTTTTCCGGATCGATTCCGTTGTTGGCCAGAACCTCCAGCAGAAGCAGATGGTGCATGGTTCCCGGCACGTATGCGATCTTCTTACCCCTTAAATCGGCTGCCGATTGAATATCTGAATCCTTTGCCACAGCCAGGGCGGAGCATTTGTTTGAGAGTCCGCTGACAACTACAACGGGTTCCCCTTTGGAGGCTGCCGTTATAGCCGTAACGATGGTTGTACCGCACATATCGAGGCTACCCGCTAACAGGGCGGTTTTCATGTCTCCCGGATTGGTGAAGGGAAGGACTTCCACCTTATCATCGGCGCCTGCGTATTCCTGATAGAAGAAGGGCTGTATCGTCTGGGCGGTCTTCCACGTCCCCACTGTTGCGTCGATACTGCCGTCACTGCCGTAACCGTCATTTCCAACCTCAATACCCGGTTTTTCACCGCAAGCGACAAGCCCCAGAACTAAGATTGCACAAATAGCAATTCCGATTAACTTCTTCATTTATTACTCCTCCTTAGTGTATCGTCCATTAATCAACCGAACTAATTACTTATCTGAATTCCCACTGGAAAAGACTTGATAACCTTTCGATTCGAACCATCGTTTTGCAGCGGCAGGATCAAATCCTCTCCATTCAGCTTTTGAACTGCAGCCAACGTCTCTGGGAATGGCGCCGGTTTCCACAACCGTCACGTTGGCTCCCCATTCCATAGCCAGCTCCGAGGCACGATGCACGCAGATATCCGGCGCCAGAGAACCGGCGGCAAGTCTGGTGACGGCTATTACCTGCGCCAGTCTCTTTTCGGAAACGGCAGGAAGCTCACCGAGAGGTGTTCCTTTCACGGGAACTCTCTCCATACAGCCTGTAACGGCAGCGCCGTATTTCATGGCAATCAGGAAGTTATCCGCGATTTCTTCATTGGTATGCTCCACGCCCAACGGTTCCACAAGGGATACCAGGTTCAAGGAGGATTCGCTGACTGCTTTCAGAGTGGCAAGTCTGTCAGCCGGATCAAACTTTGTGTCGATCCCCTCCCTTAAACGCAGAGTATGGTAAACGAACTCCAGGCCCACGCCGGTCATTCTTCCGGCCAGCTTTTCATCGAATTCACCCACGTTCAGGCCCAGCTCGTATTCGCCCTTTACCTTTTCTTTTATCTTTTTCGATATCTCCATCACCCTGTCCAAACTGTAATACTCTGTGGTCCGGAGCACGATCCAGCGCACGCCCTGGTCCACAAACTGCCTCACAAGCTGCAGGATCTCATCCTCTGTATATTCCGTTTCCTCAGTGACGAGTCCCCACTCTTCGCCTAAAGAGCAATAATTGCAGTTCATTGAACAGGCTTTATAATCCAACCCGATTGCGGCCCAAAGGTAAGCCCTGTCCCCGCAAATGGCAGAGGCCGCCTCTCTGGCTGCCTTCCCCAACAACTGGCACTCCTTCGATTCCGGATCTATTTCCAACAGAGCCACGATACTGTCCCGGTCCAGAAGCTTGCCGCTCAGGGCGCTTTCTTTCGCTCTTTCAATCAATTCGATGGTGTTCATTTTGTCCATTCTCCAATAACCATTCCTCGTTTTGCGTTGCTTTTCTCCGGCAGTTTTGGTGCATCTTCAAGGTTTTGTCCATCGATGCCGGCGGGTTTCCCCTGCTTTTTCTATCGATGCTGGCACACCAACTTGACCTGATCAACTATTAGACATTGTCTATATCTTTACTATAGACAATATACTTTAACTTCTGCCCTGTCAATACGAAAAGATCCCTCGTTTCGTTCAGGATGAAAACATCATGCTGAGTGTCAGCGAAGAATCAAAAAAGGGGACAGCTTTCTGCCGGCTTTTTCGGCAGGAAGCTGTCCCTTCAGCTGTGCTTGCATTGATTGCATACCCATTGGGTTTTGAATTTATGGCACGTATTGCTCTGTTACACTTAACACATACCCATCCTTTGTAACGAGATGGAAGGGAGGGATAAAATCACCGAACTGCTCAAGGTATTCGGCAAATTCGTCGACGGTGACGGATTTATGGGCAGGCCCCGAATCGCCGGGCTCCCGGCCAATGATCTTATACTCCGTCTGCTCAGACGCCTGATGGTACATTGGATAGCTCACGGGATTGTGAATATAATAGCCGTTGGGCAGATCATCGGGATCAATATTCAGCTTTTCCAGGATTTCCGCGTCCTCAAATGTCAGCCACTGGATCTGGTCAAAGTGGAAGAAAGGATTGGAGTATTCGTCCTTGTTGAAATTGGAAATAAACCCGATATAATAGCTTTCCGGCGTTTCCAGAAAATCCTGCGCAGCGGCGTTGTATTGCACCTCCAGATCATCTGGAGAAACTCTTTGTCCTAAACCGGCCCCGCCGTTGATGAAATCCAAGGCCACCTGCAGGGGATCGAGAGGAAAGCCGGGTATCCCACCTTCATCAAACTGCTCTTGCAGCCCTTCGTAGTATTCGGATATCCTGCCCTCGGTATTCGGTATATCATAGTACACAGTGCCGTTCCCATCCATCCACCGCTCGACGCACCAGATACCCCCTTCGCCCTGAGTTGCCGGTTGGGATAAGAGCAGCTGGCAGGTCTCTCCCGTGGAGAGGGGAAATTTCACAATGATATGCTCCCCGGCATAGGTCTCGGGCGGTAAAAGCCCCTGTCCCTCCAGGGATACTCTCAGCAGGGTTTCCCTCCCCGCCACTGAGTCTCCGTTGCCGTTTACGCCGTCGTTGGTGAAGAGGCGGCCCATGTATTGCGGCTTCGAGTTCTTATAGGAGAAGACCAGCGCCGAGAAACCCATGTCGGCGTCCTCCACAAGCCATCCGTCCTCAAACTTTACGTTGCCCAACGCCTGCTCCTGGATATCTTCAGGTTTCCAGCGGTACTCGAGAACCCAGATTTCAACAGGATCATCCAGAATACCCTCAAATCGGTCCAATCTTTCAAAACGCAGGATCTCAGTTTCCACATTCTCAAAGTTGGCCCATTGCGCGTCTTCATAGAAAGTGAGTTGCTCCTGGATGAACCCTTCCGCGTAATCCTCTTCCGTCAATTGTTCTCCCTGAGGATTTGCCAGAAGCCCTATGCCCAGCGCCGCCACCGCGATCACTGCCGCGGCCACAACCCAAAAGGCCGGCTTTTTATAATTTAGAATGTTCATAATACGCCCCTTCGTGCTGCTTTCGCCGAAGGCCAGAGGGCATCCACCTACAATCCGTCCACCGGCGGACAGGGCTAAAAGTGAGGAGGAGTAATCCTTTTTGATATCACTGCCCAGCTGCCTGATGACGCTTTCATCGCAGGACAGCTCCATATCCTCGCCCATGAGGAAGAAAGCCACCCATGCCAGCGGATTAAACCAGTGTATGCACAGCACGAAAAATGCCAGTGGCTTGATAATATGATCGAACCTTTTAATATGGGTTTCCTCGTGCCGGATAATATAGGTTTTCTCATTTTCCGAGAGGCCCGAGGGCAGGTAGATTTTAGGCCGAAAGAGTCCAAAGACGAAGGGCGTTTTAATCCCTTCCATTTCAAAGACCTTCCCGTAAACATGCTCTGCGGATCCCAGTTTATCGTAGAGCTTCAGGGCGGTAAAGACACTATATAAGAGCAGGGCTCCCACCCCTATCAGCCAAACACCTTCCCAAAACCCTACTAACACCTGCATGGGATTGGCGCTTGCTTCAAAAGTAGGCGCCGGTATGGACTGATTGAGGGTCTGATTGGCAACCCGGTCAATTACCGGGATACCGCTGTTGATCTGCGGTGTCTGGGCGGTCATAATCGCCGGAGACACCGTCTGTGTGTTTACGCGAATAAGGCTGAACATGCTTTCAAAGGAAAATGGACAGATCAGCCTGAAAAACACCACGGACCAGAGGGCGTAGGAAAAAATCTTAGGCGCCCGCTTCAATAAAAGACGAGCGACGATAACGAACAGAATAACATAGCTGGCCGTAATGCTCATATTGAAGACTTCCAGGAATAGGTTTTCCATAACTATCCCTCCCTGTGCTCGTCGATCAACCTCTGCAGCTCGTTGATCTCTTTGTCACTCAGTTTTTTTCTCTTCGTAAAAGCCGCTATGAATTTCGGCAGAGAGCCGTCAAAGACCTGCTCGACTACCTGCTTGCTTTGTTCCGCGTAAAAGTCATCCTTTTTTACGCGAGAGGATACCACTCCGCCTTTGTTTATAAAAATCTCTTTTAACTCCAACCGCTTCAGCATCGTGTAGGTCGTTGATTTTTTCCAGCTGAATTCCGCCTCGCAAAGCTTTACCAGATCCCCCGACTGGATGGGTTCATGTGCCCAAATAAGCTCCGCGAATCTTGCTTCCGTATCGGTAAGCCTGTATTCTTTCATAATGAAACACCCCTTTTGGTCTACAAATTTTAGACTGATCAATTGCAGTCTACATTACATAGACCGATTTGTCAACAGAAGTTTTAAATATTAATACATGCGGATGGAATCTTCCGATATGGGCTGCGCGCCATAAGAGAGGAATGCTCGTTCCCAGCTTTCAACATATGATCCGGTGCCCCACTCAGCCATGATGATCGAGGCGCCCTCCGGCAGATCAATCTCCGCCAAAGGCTTTTCCGCCAGCTGCGCGAAGCCAATTCTATAAACCGATATTTTATTTCTCGTCTTTACCAGGGCGATATCTTTGGTAGGAGAAGTAAAGGCGTCCATAGCGTCGGGAACCCGGTCTTTGATCTTATACCAGCTGAGAGTCAGAGTGTCGTAAAAAACTAACGCCGCGGGAGGAGCGATATTGAGATCAAAGTCCACGGAAACAGGCGCCTCGTTGCTTTGGTAGTTGATTCTTCCCACAAGGGCCCAGCGGCCGTTCTTTCGTTTCAGTCCGAAATTCTCTCCGGAATCGTCCCGATCAACGAACCGAACCCTTCTGTCCTCCAATGCTTCAATTTCCTGTTCTCTTAAACTTATAAAAGAACTCAGACCATTCTCTCCCAACAAATCCGAAATCTTTATCACCGTCCGGGAGGACAGCTTATCCACCGGCAGCATCCGCAGTCTGTTTGCGCCGACGGCGCTTTCTTCAATGGATACATAATCATTTCCGATATAATTGACAACCTTTAAGGTCGGCTCGACAAGATACACCTCTTCCTCTTCCTCTCCCTCTTCACCTTCCTCCGTACCGTTGGTCTCAAGAGGTTTTGAAGTCAGGTTACGGGCGGATAATACGCTTTCTTTTTTTCCATATAACAAAATATCCTGCACTTGAAGCTCCCAGAACCCGCTGGTACGCGGAAAGAAAAGCTTTTGAGATTCCAACACCGGTCGAATCTCCTGCCGATTGGCGGCAATCCACAGAGTACGGTAAACATAACCATCCTCACCAGGCTCCCTGAGGCCCAATAGAATTCCGGAAGACTCATCATCCCCCTTCCCATTCTTACCCTGTTGGTTTTCAATGGCTGTGCCCAGCATTTCGTCCACCTGATCGGAAACCTTCTTCAACAAAAGCTCGCTGTCCTGCACGAAAAAAATCATATCCTCTTCGCCGATCTTCATGAATTCCCCAAGATAGTTGCCCGATGCATAGATTGTAACCACATCTACCTTCCGGGTTTCATCGGAGAAAAAATCAGAAAGCAATCTATACTGCGCGGCCAGGTAGTCCGCGGCGCTGACTCGTTTGATTTTATAGGAAAGCTGGTCCCATACATTGCCGCCGAAAGCCACCGCCCCTTCAACAAACTGGACACTGTCGCCATTCCACTGCTCCGGCATATCCACGGAATTTTCATCCCCGCCGAGAACCCCGACAATCTCCCATTTGCCGCCAAAAGGGCTGGCTTGATCTTCAGGCGGTACAATTTTTCCGGCGGAACCGCCGGGGGAATCGTAGCAGCCTGCCAGAAGCGAAAGCATAAGCAGGATTAAAAGAATCAGGTGTTTCTTAAACATTGCCCACCGCCCCTCCCGGCAGAGTGATAACGACGGTGGTTCCCACATTTACTTCACTGTGTATCTCCATCCGGCCTTTCATCAACGTAACGATCTCTTCGCAGATGGACAGGCCGATTCCATTTTTTGAATGGGAGCTTTTGCCTTTATAGAACTTTTCCTTAACCATAGGCAGTTCTTCCGGCGGAATTCCGCAACCGGTGTCGGTAATTGTGAACCGATATTCTCGTCCCACTGTCTCCGCCTGGAAATTTACAGTTCCTTCCGCCTCGGTAAAATTGAAGGCGTTGTCCAGAATATTAATAAAAAGCTGCTTCAGCCGATTGGCGTCCGCAATCAAGTCAGGCAGATCTTCCGGATAGGAGACGGTAAAGGTGATATTTTCCCGCATGGCCCGGGGGGTCAATTGCTTGCGGATATCCTCCAGCAGGCCCGCCAGATTGACGTTTCGACACTCAAGTTTAATCCGGCCGGATACAAACTTCGAAAAGTCCAGAAGTTCTTCCACCATCTGCGTAAGTCTCTCGCTCTCCTTGGCTATAATGCCCAGGCCGTCGTTCAGTGTTTCCTTCTCCTGGAATTTTTCACTTTGCAGCGTGATGGCCCAGCCCATAATAGAGGTCAACGGCGTACGCAATTCGTGGGAAACCGAAGAAATAAAATCGTTTTTCAAAGCCTCTCTTTTTGTGATTTCATCCGCCATATAATTCAGAGTATCCGAGAGTTTTCCGATTTCATCATCCCGCTTTTTTATGCTCTTGATCTGAAAGTCACCCTGGGCCATGCCCTCGGCGGCAGTGGTAACTTCCTTTAAGGGAACCAGAATCGTGTTAGCCAGGAAGATACTCAGCAGCCCTACAACAACGACGACAAAAACACCAATGATGATAAAGATATTGACGGTGCTCCGAATGTCCTGATCGATTTCATCCGTTGAGGCGATGAGGCGCAGGGCTCCGACGATCTCTCCTCCGGATTTCAACGGGTAAGCTACAGCCATGACCTTCTGCCCATTTAACTTTCCTACCCATTCTCCCATCCTGTCATTTAAGGCTTCCCGAATATCATCCTTGGCCTCCTCCGGTTCCGGAAAAGTCCCCATGGAATCCATGATAATCTCTCCGTCCCGGTCCACGATCTCCACCCGGGCGTTGCTCTGATTCCAAAAGGCGTCCACATTGTACAGGATGTTATCCTCGAGGGACGCGTCTGAGTAGTATTGGGAATACATGTCGGCGCTGATTTTGATCTGATTGGTCAGATTCCCTCTCAGGCTGTCATAGTAATTCTGGTGAACCGTATAGATCAGCAGGATTTCTAAAACAGCTACAGAAATCAGGATCACGATCATAAAATTAGCCGTCAGCCTTCCCCGGATTCCCTTCATGTAATTCTCCTGTCAAATGCTGTTTCCCACCGGTAGCCGGAACCCCAGATTGTTTTAATGAATCGGGGTTTAGAGGGGTTGTCCTCGATTTTTTCCCTGAGACGTCTGATGTATACATCCAGGGTTTTCGTATCACCGAAATAATCCTCTCCCCATACCGCGTTCAACAGCTCGTCCCGCTTCAAAGCCTTACCTGGATTTTCCATGAACATCTTCAGCAGAGAATATTCTGTCGGCGTCAGGTCCACCACCACATCATCCTTCAGCAATTGGTTGGCTTTGATATCCAGATACAGGTTTCCGCAAATACAGACCTCTTTGTCGTCCGAAAAGCGGTCACGACGTCTGAGCATTGCTTTGATTCTCGCGATCAATTCGAAGGGGTTGAAGGGTTTGACCATATAGTCGTCGGATCCCAGTTCCAGCCCCACAATCTTATCCTCATCCTGTGCCTTAGCCGTCAGCATGATGATAAGGGATTCCGGCCGTATTCTGCGAACATGCCGGCAGACCGCCAGCCCGTCTATCCCGGGCAGCATCAAGTCCAGCACTACCACATCGGGAAGAATGTCCGAAAACAACTTCAGGGCGGCCTCTCCATCGGCGGCCTCTTCCACCTCATACCCGGCAGTCTCTAAATTGAGCCTGATAAAGCGGCGAATGGACTCTTCGTCTTCCACAACCAATATTTTTATTTTGCCCTCGTTCATATCTGTATCCCTTTTTAACTATATTGCAAATTACGATTTGTCAGTCATTCGAAACCATTCTGTCATCCTGAACGGTGTAGGGGGCGATGCCTACATCGCCCCGAAGGATCTTTATTGAAAGATTCTTCGCTGACGCTCAGAATGACAACACAGCCGGCACTCATAATGATATCACGACACGGCGCGAAATCCGCCTCTTGCAGGTTATTTTATCATATCTGACGGCCCGTCAGGGCCCCAATTATAATTTTACTGCGAAACTTCATCCTGCCCCTCCTCCTGATCCGCAGACTGCACGGCCAGTGCCTCTACTATCATGCTGCAATAGGCATCGATACCTGTTCGGTTCAAGTGAACGCCATCCTGATAGAAATACTCATCGTGCCCTCTGCTGGCAGCATGCCAGTCCAGCAACCTTGCTTTCGGGTAGGATTCCATAACCTTTGCCAGGGCTTCGTTCACCACTCCTTCCCAGGGCCTGGGGACTCTGGTGTTTATCAATATGATCTCACGGGCTTCCTCCAGGCAGTCCAGTGTTGTCCGCAGCTGTTTTTCTGTAAAAGCGCCGTTTGACCCCAGTCCGATGATTACAGTAGAGCCTAACTTCCCTTTATTCCGAAGGGATGAAATCACCTCCGGCGCGTCGTACATCTGTCTGCCCTTTTTCGCGTCAACTGTAATACCGGGAAGCAGTTCTTCCAAAAGAGGCGCCATATCGATTATCAGAGAATCCGCGATAAAGGTAATGCTTTCGCCGCTCATTTCTCCCTTTATACCTTCTCCCTCGGGGTCCTCATCAAAAGCAGGGTCCTCCCCGGCAATGCTGTCTTTTTCCTCCTCCGGCTCTTCGGAAACAGGCTCGTTAAGGGGCGGAGCCTCAATGTCGGAAACCGGCTCTTCTTTCTCTCCTTCCTGATCCGCGGCTACCCAATCATAATCTTTCGATACCTCTTTTCCTGCCGAATCCTGGGCCAAAATTTGTCCCCCCTGGACGGAAGCCACGAACATTACCGCAACGATGATTACCATACTTATCGAAACCCTCGTTCCGAGAGCCAGCGGTTTAACCCGGCCGTATCGTATGGGGTCTTCAATAAGATAGCAGGACAGAGCGGCCAGAAAAACACTCACAGCAACCTGACAGAGTGATAGAAGTATATCAGGCCCTCCTGTATTCACGGTAGGCGTCGATAGCACTATGACGGGATAATGCCACAAATAAATTCCATAAGAGCACTTCCCCAGCCAGCGAAGAGGTCTCCAGCCAAGCAACCTGGCGAGGCTGCTTGCGGGGTGGGCCAGAGCAACCACCAGACAGGCGGCAGCAATGGAGAAGATCATCAGGCCCCCCTGATAAATAAACGGTTGGTATTGGTGAGTGGCTGCGAACATCCACAATACGATCAGCAGCCCTATGGCCCCCATCCCCTCCAGGGCGAATTTCTTTCCGCCTGACAGGTTCGGAGACATCTTTCCCGGAGGCCATATCATAGCCGGCACAGCTCCCAGAAGCAGGGCAAAGACCCTGGTGTCCGTTCCATAATAGACGCGGCTGGGATCGACTCCGGGTGTGTAAATCAGCGCCATTGCTCCGACGGAAATCAAAGCGATGGCTGCAATTCCCCCGACAATCCACTTCCTCCCGGGAAGAAAGCGAAGCCCTAAACTCAAAAGAAGCGGCCAGAAAAGATAAAATTGCTCTTCGATGGCCAGAGACCAGAGATGTCCCAGTGGAGACGGAGGTCCGAAGCTCTCGAAATAAGACACTTCATGAAAGATCAAATACCAGTTGCTGATATAAAGGATCGCCGCCATTACTTCCTGCTTTAACGCCGCCAGGCGCTCCGGGGCAAAGAGCAGCGCCCAGAGCATTACCCCTGCCAGCATCACGAAAAGAGCCGGCAGCAATCGCTTGGCTCTCCGCAACCAGAAGTCTTTTAAATCAATTCGTCCAGCGGACTCCCATTGCGTGAGCAGAATATTTGTAATCAGATATCCGGACAACACGAAAAACAAGTTTACCCCTAAGAGTCCGCCCGGTGCCCAGGCCGCGCCCAGATGGTAAAGAATCACAGCACCAACCGCCAGCGCCCTGAGACCGTCCAGCCCCGGCATATAACCCGAAGGCTCCGCCCTCAGTTCCCCCTTATGTAAAACTCCTTGCCTTGTCATTGTGCTGCCATTCATATTGCCTTCACGCTCCGCCCTTGTATAGTACAAAACCCCTGTTCGTTTTCAGCATAACAAACTTTGTCCTGTATTGCTTTACAGAATACTTAAAATATATTACAGAAAACTAACGATATACAACGGACAAAAAAAGGAATTGTCAGTGCCAAACGCAGGGCGGCAGGGAGACAGAGGGACAAACCCCGTGTCTCCCTTGGGCATCCTTCCCTGCACAATTAAACCGCCCCGGGGAAGCTCCACGGGGCGGCAGGTTTTAATTTATAATGCTATCATATGTTATAATGCCAATCCTAAACCCTAAACCTTCTCTGTCCTCAGCGCCTTAAGCAGAGCCGCAATGGCAAACACCATAATGAATATGAAGGGGAAGGCGGCAGCAATGGAAGCGGTCTGGAGAGCTCCAAGTCCGCCGGAGAGCATGAGGCCCGCAGCCAGCGTAGACTGTACGACACCCCAGAGGAGCTTTTTGCCCGTGGTGGGGTTCAAATCTCCGCCGGAGGTGAACATGCCCAGTACAAAGGTGGCCGAGTTACCGCTGGTTACAAAGAAAGTAGTCAGCAGGCAGACCGCGATGACGGACAGGATCATCGTCATGGGAAGCTCACCGAAGGCTGCAAACAGAGCTGTAGGCAAGTCGTTTGCGATCTCGCTGGCTCTGTCCAGGCCCAGCTTGTCGGCAACGCTGATTCCAAGTCCGCCGAAGACGCCAAACCAGACGAATGAAGCAGCGGCAGGAGCCACTATAACGCCCAGAACAAACTCTCTTATGGTTCTGCCCTTTGAGATTCTCGCGATGAAGGATCCTACGAAGGGAGCCCATGCGATCCACCATGCCCAGTAGAACACGGTCCATCCGTTAATCCAGGAGTTGTCTCCTAAAATATTAAGATGGAAACTATCCACGATAAAATTGTTCAGATAAGTTCCGAGACCCTCGGAGAAGGTCTGCAGCATCATGAGTTTTGGTCCTACCAGGAAGGTCAGGAGTATCAGAGCGCCGGCAAGATATAAATTGATATCGCCCAGGAGCTTGATCCCCTTGTCGATACCGGATATTGCGGTACCGATATACAGGATACTGATAACCACGATGATGGCGATCTGTACGAAAACGGTTGACGGGATTCCGAACACATAGTTCAATCCGCTGCTGATCTGCATAGTTCCAAGACCAAGGGATGTACCTACGCCGGCAACCGTAGCGAAAACGGCCAGAATATCGATGGCTTTGCCAAGAGGACCGTTTACGCCCTTCTCACCGATCAGCGGAACAAAGATGCTGCTGATCATACCGGGATACTTCTTCCTGAACTGGAAATAGCCCAGAGCCAGACCGATAATCGCGTAACCAGCCCATGGGTGGAAGCCCCAGTGCTTGAAGGAAGCGGATATGGCAGCTGTGGCCGCGTCATTGTTTCCGAGATCGGAGAAAGCTACCATGTGATAGATGGGCTCCGCTACGCCATAGAACACAAGTCCGATGCCCATGCCGGCTCCGAAGAGCATGCCGAACCAGGATTTGTTGCTGTATTCCGGTACAGAGTCATCATCACCCAGCTTGATCTTGCCGTATTTACTGAATCCGAAGAACAGTGACATGACGACAAAACCAAACATGGCGATCAGGTACAGCCAGCCGAAATAGTTGGTCAGGAAGGAGAATACATTGCTGGCCATTTCTCCGAACTGGGTCTGGAATATCAGCGCCCAGAGAGCGATAATAGCTACAATAATTAACGAGACATAGTAGACAACCTTGCTGTTACTTTTCGCATCCATATAGATTTGCCCCCTTATCTTTTCACTTTAAATACGGTTTGCTCCTTCACATCCTGAGTCAGCGCATCCAAAGCCACGCCCACTCTGTGGTAACGAAGCTTCCATTGCTCTTCCTGTGGTGTGTTGGGGTCGCCTAACGGATAAGGAATAGATATTGTAGGTACGATTTTGTTCGCTCCCACGGTCAAGGCTACCGGAATCAGGTTGGCCATCTGTACAATGGGGAAGCCGGCTCTTTCGAGTTCTTTTACCATCGTTGCACCGCAACGCGTACAGGTTCCTCAGGTGGAGGTGAGAATGATAGCGTCCACTCCGTCGTTTTTCAGGAAGGGGACCATCTCACTGGCCATTCTCTTGGCTTCCGCTTCTGTCGTTCCTGTTCCTACCGTGCTGTAGAAGTAGTCGTCCAGCTTGCCGATAACGCCTTCTTTTTCATAAGCGCGCATGGCGTCAATGGGAACGCAAACGTTGGGATCCGCGTCTGCCGCAGCCGGATCATAACCGGCGTGGATGGTCTTGAATACGCCGCCTTCCAGTCTGTCCATCTTGCTGATGTCATATCTGCCCCATCTCGTGGCGGAGGCGGACTGAATCTTGTCGGGGTTCTCAACAGGAACGATACCACCGGATGTCACAATGGCAATTCTCGCTTTGGACAGATCCTTAACAGGCGGAGCAATGTCAACTCTGTCGCTCTTGGGAATGGGCATCTCGCTGACGAACTCTTCATTGTTGAGCTTCTTAAGCAGCATAGCAATTGCTCTGTCCGCGGCAGGTGTGCCGTCTTCCAGCCAAACCTGATGACGGATTCCTCTCTTGAAAAAGCCCTCTTCGTCTGCCATAAACATGGTCTCTCCAGCTAAGATCTTGTCGCCGAGAGCCGCCATCTTTTCAGCGTCTTTTTTCATCGCAGCAGCACTCTTGCCTCCCGGGAAGATATACATATCCTTTCTGAACATCTCCACGCCGGGGTTCTCTTCGTTCATGGAAGTAATCACTTCAACGCCGAAATTCTCTTTCACATATTTGCCGATGGTTCCGCAGGCTACACCGTAACGACCGGCCTGGAAAGCGGGTCCAGCAAAGAATATATCAAATTCTACCCCTTTTAGCATCTCCGCGATTCTCTTCACGGCTTCCTCTGTATTGGAGCCCATGAAGTTGTCGCCGCAGATGATGGTATGGGTAACTTCCGCGTTTTTCAAGCTTTCGTTCAGAGCCATGGCCGGTCCTACCAGACCTTCACGGATTTCAGGCTCGTGATCGGCATACTCTTCACCGCCAATGCCCGCGAAAAATTGATTTATATACAATACAGCTTTTTTCATCGTGTTCTCTCTCCTTCCTTAAAATTCTTTCATTGTTTTCGGCGACCAGCCTACTACCTGGTCTCCGCAGAACATGGCGTTGTTTTCCATGATGATGCTGCCATCCGGTCTCACCGAAGGACCCAGCTTTTCATCGCCGGCCCATCCGCCGGATAAACCGTCGCGGCCCAGGGACTCAAGTTCGCCGATTACGTTCTTCATAGCAGGAAGCTCAACCAGCTGGGATACGTTTCCGCAGGAAACGATGGCGTCAGCCAGCTCATCCAGAGCAACCAGCGGCTGGGACTGACCGTCTCTCCCGGTACATTCGTTTGTCATGCCCACCGTCTTGACCCCGGCTTTCTCCAGCTCCACGAAGCAGGCGATGAAGTCCGCGTCCGGATTTCCGTATCCTTCTTCCGATAAAATGGCGCCATCGGCTCCCACCAGCTTCGCAAGCTTGGACACAAACTGCGCCGATCTTTGCTTCTGCTCCAGAGAAACGTTAAGGTTGGACATAATTACGCCCAGGAAGTTGATAGTCTTTCCGTGCTCTGCATATAATCTCTTTATCGTAGGATTGTTTTGAAAATCATAAGTAGACCATTTTGAAGAACAGGGCATGAAAGATCCGGAAATAAGCGCGCCATCCAGGATTTCATTGGGATGCATCAGAGTCGGCACAAAATGATTCAGGTCCCATCCATAGATCAGGTCATTGTAGCCCATTTCCTCCATCTGAGACTGGGGCTGCATCACAAAGACCACTGCGGGCAGAGCTTCGACGGCTTTGTCTCTCTTAATCATTGCCTCCAGCTCATAGACCTCCGTATCTTCCGGTTTCAGATCCTTAACGATTTTTCCCAGATATTCCGCAAGTCTGTGAGAAGCCCATCTGATTGCGTGGTTTTTCTTCTGCTGCTCGTATCTTTCTTCTTCCTCATCGGTATTGGCCACGAGGCAGATGTTGATCAGCTGGGAGTAGTAGGAGTACTTCGCTCCTTCTCCAGACATATCCACAAGTCCATCTCCAAAGCTTCCCCAATGCTTACCTACAGCAAGGACGCTGCAGCCTTTCAGTGCATGGGTCTTCCCATAGCCGACCTGCAGCACTTCGCCTGTCACTCCGGGGAAAGCAGGAATACCGTCTTCAAGCTTTACTCTTGGCTCGATCGCCTCCTTAATCGGTACGATTCTCGTTTCGTCTCCGGGCTTCGCAATAACAATATCTGCCTCTGTTATGTGCTCATCCTCGAAAACTACAGCGAGAGCCTCCTCTTTGTTAATCCAAAGAGTACCGTTCTCAAATTTCGATTCACTGCCAAACTGAACGTCTTTCACATAAAAATTGCCTAGTTCAAGTTTCACTTTGTTGATCTCCTTTCTTTGATAAATTTTAGATAATTTCATTATACTCATACTATTGAAAAAAGTAAACATGATTATTTTATAATCGCAATTTTCTATACTAAAATAGTTTTTCCGCCATCATTCATCTGGCGGAGCTTACATTAAAACCAAAGGGTAAATTGCAGAAGTCTCCTCCTCAAGGCTTGAATTATCAATGGTTCCATAGATTACTCTCTCCAATTTTAAGGAATTTTAACCGAAGAACCTATTTCTCTATTCTCTCCATTGAAAGCATAGTAAAATTATCAGTAAGAGTCTCGCGCAAACTGATTGTTTTTTCCATTGCTTTTCCCTCTATTTCGCTATAGAATGATTACTGCAATAAAACCGCCCCCGATAGAGAACATAGGGCGGAAAATTCTTTTATGTAAGAAAGGCACAGAATGGAACCAGCGAAAAAAGATTTACAAAGAAAACGAATGATGTCTTATTTTATAGATGCGGCCCATCAAATCATTGAGCAGGAGGGGATCGACGCTCTTACAATTCGGAAAGTGGCTGATCTTGCCGGATATAATAGCGCAACGATCTACAATTATTTCTCCAACCTGGAGCATTTGATCAGCTACGCTTCGATTAAATATTTAAAGGAATACTACCTTTCTCTGGACGATTTCATCAAAGACACCGAAAACTCATACGAACGGTTTTTGTTGATATGGAAAGCCTTCTGCATCCATTCCTATAAAAATCCTGAGATGTTCCGGATTATTTTCTTTTCGGGACAATGCGTGTCCGACATATTCTTTGATTATTTCGAGATATTCCCCTCAGATTTCGGGGAACACTCGGCCTCTACCCTGCCTATGCTATCTGCTCCTGACATTATCACAAGAAACAGAGTGATCGTGCAGTTCCTGGCGGATGACGGCTATATAAAGGAGGAGGATGTAAATGCTGCCAATGAATGCGTCGTGCTCTTTTTCAGAGGATACCTGGAGTCTATCCTCGAGCGGTACCCCTTGGAATCCATCGATCCCGAGGCAGAAGCCAAAAAAACAGTAAGCTACATTAAGAAAATTATGCAGGCCTATCTCATCGATCCCTGTGGAGATTTTGCCCGAGGATCCAAGGAGGACTAAAAGAAGCCATAGGTTGGATTAACATTATGCTTATTTTCGCGGCAAGCCGTTATATCGATAAGTGTATATAAACCATGTAATACTGGCTGTGAATAATGCCGACGAAATCAAAGCCGTAAGAATACTATAGGTTTGCCAAATAAGTATTATTGACCAGTCCAGGGCATAACACATTATCACAGGACAATTGTAATAGTCAGCAAAACAACTGTTACGATTGTTCTCTTTTTTGTCATTGGCTGCCGCTCATTTGTTTTTCTTCTTCGCAATCCTAAGAGAAAGAACAAAACGGCTGAAAGGCAAAGAATAATTGTAGCAGACGACAAAAAGATGTCCATAAGCTGTGTGCCGCTTTTTTCATATGGCTGTTCAGGCATCATCCAATAACCCTTGTATCGCTGCAGATTGCGCATCCGATAATGCATAACTTTGCGTTGCACATGCTGAGAATAATATAAGTATCGTTAATATAAAAACAATGATCTTTTTCATAGGCTTTTCCTCAAAGAATTATACAAGAATAGTATTATGCAAAGATCGTATAAATAAACCACAACTACGGTTATTAACCTGAGTCCTCATTTTTCGGGAAGATGCGGTGGCAAGGGAACAAAAAACAGACCTTCGCATCAAGAACTATGCACACAACCTGAAAATTTGTCCCTTGCTTCAGTAAATCCAATCCCCTGCGTATCCCTGGCTATTTTATCTTCTTCACCCATTCCGATTTGATCTCCCATATAGTTCCCATTCTCACGCTGCTGTCCGACCTGACCTCATGCTGGAACAGCCGGTCCCAACTTTTTATGATCTTCTTTTTTATAGCAGGGTAATAGCTGGTCATATAGGCCTGGTAATCGTCGGTGCCATAGCGTTTCAGAAGCTTCTGATGCTCTTCCTCGTCTTTCGCGTTTTCGGGAATATATTCATAGTTTACAACGTTTCCCCATTTCTCATAGTCCAGCTCGATAACAAGGTTCCCGTCGAGTTCCAACTCCAGCATCACGGTATCCTCGTCATTAGCCAGGGCGGACTGAGGGTTAAGGGAAACCCAGATGGGGTATTGTACATCGTCGGGTTTGGGAACAATGGCGGACGCGGCTCGCGCGTACCAGCTGTATACATCCAGATAAAATACTGAAATATCCTGCATCTTTTCCTCGATGTATTCCTTTTTGGCGAGGTGACGTCCATCCCGTTCCAGGATATCCAGTATATTAATGTGCTGCTTGGTCCAAACCGTTATTTTCTCCATGGAATCCTCCTGCTATTTTTCATAATGTATGACGGTGGGGCGGTTCTATTGTCACCTCTTTGGCTTTGTGCGACAACAGAACCGTCCCACCGTCACACGCTCCCGCTTCCTCATCTTATTTCCAAATATAGCACAACGGTTTTCTTTTTGCCACCCTTAAAGCTCTTTCACCGGACGCCCCTCCGGACCCTCGTATTGACGGCCCCAGCCGGTGATTACGGAGAACAGCAGCACCACAAACAATACCATGCAGTAGAACATTCCTCCAGCGACCTGTGTCAGCGAAAGGGGCTCAACAAAATCATATCCCTGTGTAAGAAGTCCGCCGATAAATACGAAAACGCTTAAAAAGGGCACCACTAATACAATCGAATTGGCAAAACCATCGAGCAAATTGGAACGGCGGTAGGGATGAAGTCCGACACGCTTGCCGATTTCATTCTGCACCTTTCCAAAGGTGGTCATGGAGGCGCTGGTTACGCCGCCGAATATCAAGGTTGTAAAAGAGATGCCCAGCATCATAGCGATTTCAGAGCCACGGGCAGTACCGCCCAATTTGCTGCCAAGTATTCCGTTGGTGATCCTTTCAAGGACGCCGGCTCCGGCCAGAACACCCATTATTCCGTAGACGGAAATGACCAGAGTAACCGTGGCCATCATGTGACTGACACCGTCGGTGAGAAATCCTGCCGGAGTACCGTCCGCGACGGAGATAATATTATCAAAAGTCAGCAACCCAGAGACCAGCCCTGTTATGGTTCCTACGGCGATCCCCGCCGTGATAGCTTTATAAATATTGCGGGTTTTTATCGCTATAACCAGCATCACTGCTACAGGAATTAACATAACCAGAGTGACGGGGTTCATATTCTCCGCAAGAATATCTCCTGCTCCGGCTCCCTCCTGGCCGCCTCCGCCAAAGATCCAGAACAGGACAAATGAGATAGACCCCGCTGTCAGGGAGTATTTGAGCCGGCTGGCAACGCAGCCTCCTATTTCGGCAACACCTTCCTTTTTTGTGTACTCCTGAGTCCCTGCCGAGATGATTGTCGTATCCGATATAGGGGCAAGATTGTCGCCGAAGATAGCGGCGCTCACCAGCGCTCCCGCAAGAACGGCGGGATTGCTTCCCAGCAATACTCCCGCAGGATAAAAAATGGGGAAGCACGTAAACATAGTTCCGATAGAGGATCCGGTAGCGGTCGAAATGACACAGACCGCAAAGAATGTAAACGCTGTGAACAGTCCTCCGTCCACTCCCAGCGCATCCGCCAACCATACGAAACCCGATGAAATGTTAGTATACTTGATCAGCTCCGAGAAGATTCCGATGACGAAGAGCAACACCGCAATAGGCACGGCTTCCTGAACGCCTTTATAAACGGAGTCCCAAAACAGATTATAATTCCCTTTTTTCACAAAGACCGCGCCCACCATGAGAGCTACGAAAGCGCCCATTGCCAGGGCATACATCTCAAATGCTTTAAAAACGATAAAATACAATATACAGAAAAACAGGAATATGACTACCGGAATAAAAGCCGTTCCTATGCCCCCTCTGAATTCGAGTCTGTTATTTTTTACAGGCCTGTTATCTTTACTCATACGTAAACTCCTTTTTATTCTTCATTTAAGTTCATTTTCATGATATTCCGAAACCTGGAACCCTCCGTGCGCTCCAGCTGGAATGGCTCTCCGTCCAGTATTTCATAGTTGTCCAGGAATCCTCTTATCTCTTCAATATCGGAATCATCCAACTCAAAGTCAAACATTCGCGCGTTTGACGAAACATGACTGCTGTTTCTCACCCCGATAATGACAGCTCCCACTCCGGATTGGCTCAGTATATATTTAGAGGCCACGTGGGGAATGCCGACGGAATGTTTTTTTGCTATCTGGTCCAGCAGCGTGAGCAGCTTCTGATATCCCTCCCAGCTTAGGGTCTCTTCGATCACCTGAAGGTATTTTACCTGAGACCGTGTCTCGGGCTGAAGGGAGGTTTGCCCCACCCACTTCTCCGCCAGGAAACCGCCGGATAATGCTCCATAGCACAGAAGAGGAATGCTCTTGCTCCTGCAGTATTGCAGCAGTTTTTTCTCGGGGCGTCTGTCGAGAACCGAATACTGGGTCTGGAAAGAGGCTATGGGTATGCCGGCTTCAACGATTCCGGCAAAGTGTTCCGTATCGAAATTTGTCACGCCGATGTTGCGAATTTTCCCCTTCTCTTTCAGTCTGTACAGATCACCTGCCGTCTCCAGACAACCGGGCACATCGTAATCCCACCAGTGAAACTGTACTAAATCCAGTTCGTCCCGGTTCAGTCTCTTAAGGCTCCTGTCGATTATCTTCTCCGTGTATTGGTAATCAATCTGGCTGAGCAAATTGATATCGGGCACGTATTTGGTATGGATCTGGATATCTTTGGGGGAAATCCCGCTGCCGCCTTTGAGCTCCTTCACAAATTTACCTAAAAATTCTTCAACACCAGTGTATATGTCGGCGCAATCAAAGGTGGTAAAACCCGTTTCCACAAGCATATGAAAGGCTCTCATTACATCCTTCATATCCAGATTGTTCTTCAGGCTGTGTCCTTCGGACAGTTGCCAGCATCCGTTGATTACCCTGCTGATGGTATAGTCCTTTACCAGTTCCAATCGTTCTGTCATTCTTTTTCATCCCCTTTATATATCTCTTCCGTTGTGCATTCGGCGTGGCTGAACTCCTGTGTTCCCGCGCGGGTTATTTTAAATCTGGCGCCGCAATTCGGATCCGGACAGGCGATCAGGCTGTCGGACAGCATCCAGTCGTTGGGATGCAGCTCCCTCTGCTTTGCCGGCAGCAAAGGCAAAATGGCGCTCAAGGCGTACATGGAAAAGGAATTGTTCTCCGGAAAGATGATGTCCTCACCCACTGCTAAAAAGTAATCCCCTTCTTTATGTCCGCACACCATGGGCCTGTCTGAGGCCACTACCTCTACTTTTAAGTTATACAGCGTGAATTTATCATCCATGTCCCGTCCTCCTTTTCTGTGAAATAAAAAAACACCTGCCTTGATATAGTCAAGGACAAGTGTTAACCTGCGGTACCACCTTGTTTGATATGCTAAATATACATACCCTCTCTGCAGAGTGCCATCACACCCTTAGCCCGATAACGCCGGCTTTGCGTCTAAGCTATTCGGTTACCCTTTCGCTTCGCCCTCTGAGGCCCACTTGCTGCCACTGCATCTGTCCGGCTTACACCATCCCGGATTCGCTGAAGATCGTTTAACAGTTTAACTCCCTCGTCTGCAGTTTATAAGAATATAACACCACTCTTTTCCATTGTCAACTACTTTGATTTTGAAAAATGAATTTGCCACTGGCATTTTTCCATATCGATATAGCCGTTTTTCAGAAAGACAACCCCTTCTTCCTGAAGCATGGCCCGCTGAATATCCTCTCCTCCGAAAACATGGGGAGGCGACATTTGACCCGAGCGGTTCACGACTCTATGACAGGGGATATCCAATCCGTTAGGAACCCTGTGCATTGCATAACCCACCACCCGGGCCGCCCGGGGCCTGCCGGCCATCCAGGCAATCTGCCCGTAGGTGGCGACCCGGCCTTCCGGGATATCCGCTACTATGTCATAAATGTCCTGATACAAATTCGACTGAGTCATTGTTTCCTCTCTGGCAGGTCCACGCTGCGATCCATCCCTGCGAATCCTGGATATGGAGCGATGTGAATAGCACCCTCCGTCTTATATTTTACACCTTTCAGACATTGGTTGCATCATCAAAAAACAACCTCCCGGCAATGAAGACGGGAGGCCTTGTGAAATATATCCTTTATTTTGATAATGTAAGATCCAGATCCGTGCCGCAGATTTCTTCGAAGGCATCCACCAGCAGCATGGAGGTTACGGTGTCCTTCATCGTGGAGGAAGCCATAACAAGCAGTATCGCGTCATCATAAGCAACAATCTGAACGTCATCAGCCTCGACACAGATCCATTTCCGCGGGTCTATGCCCTCCAGCATGTCTCTGGCAACCGCCTCCGCGTCGGCGGCGTTTTCAACCCTGGCCAACACAAGAGAGTATGCTTGACTGCTGATCAGGGCCTGAGAGACAACAGCTTCCTTTATTTTAGAAGCATCCGTGAGGCCCATATCGTATCTCACCGCGTCCCCGTTGGTCAGGTCAACGGGCGTCGTTTGCACATTGAGATCCACCTCGGCTTTTTCGTAAATCTCTTCGACAATTGCGGTTAAATCACCTTTCAGGGCTTCCTTCATTTTATCGCCATCATCACCCTCTGCGCCCCCTGCGCTCACACAACCCGCAAGGGAAGTCATGAGCATGACCACCGCCGTACATATCATTAACATTTTAATATTCTTTTTCATAGTCATTCCTCCAAGCCTATTTCTCTTCGGATGAGACACGGCTCAACGTCGCAATTTTTTCACCGCCCGCTTCCCGCGATGCCAATCGCCTTTCCTCTTTCCGCCGCAATCCGTCCTGGGGATCTATATTTTTCCCAAGTGATTGGACGGCTGCTTCGCGGTTTTGGTTCCATAGTTCCGCTTTTAATTTTTCAACTTCGCTTGAGACAGTCTTCCAATTCATTTAAGGTCTTGAAATCATGCACAAACAACTATGAAGGTTAAAATTGGCAGAAAAAAAGTTGCCCATTTCTGTAAAGAGCAACCTTTTCCCTGTACGAAACTGTGCGCGGCTAAAGCCCCCCTCCCCTCTTCGGCATAATGCGCATGGCGTTTAATATTGCCAGCAAGGCGACCCCCACATCGGCAAATACCGCTTCCCACATGGTAGCGATGCCGCCGGCCCCCAGCAGAAGAACCACACCTTTCACAACCATGGCAAAGATGATATTCTGCCACACGATAGTTCTCGTCTTGCCGGCGATGTTCAGCGCCCTTGCCAGCTTGGAGGGTTCGTCGTTCATCAGCACCACATCAGCTGCTTCTATGGCGGCGTCGGAGCCCACCCCGCCCATGGCTACTCCTACATCGGCCCGGGCGAGGACCGGAGCGTCGTTGATTCCGTCGCCTACGAATACGAGCCTGCCCTTCGTGGTTTTATTTTGTTCCAGCATTTCGAGCTTTTCAACCTTTTGATCCGGCAAAAGCTCCGCGTATACTTCATCCAGACCCAGTTCTCTGCCGATCTGCTCACCCACAACCCTGCTGTCGCCAGTGAGCATGACAATCCTCCTGACGCCGGCAGCTCTTAACTCCTGTATCGCTTTCGAGCTGTCATCCTTCACTTCATCGGATATTATGATACATCCCGCGTACTCGCTGTCAACAGCCAGGTATATCACCGTACCTATGGTCTGGGTCTCTTCATAAGATACGCCTTCCCTTTGCATGAGCCTGCTGTTCCCCGCGAGGACAGCCTTTCCTTCCGCCTTTACTTTTATGCCATGGCCTGAAATCTCGTCGTATTCGGAAATCAGACCTCTGTCGATTTCCTCTCCGTATGCCTTCTGCACGGATAAGGCAATAGGGTGGTTTGAATAACTCTCCGCATAAGCCGCGTATTTCAGCAGCTCAGCTTCGCTGAACCTGCCATTGCTGATGACCTTTGTAACCTTGAAGACACCTTTTGTAAGAGTGCCCGTCTTATCGAAAACCACTGTATCCACGTTGTTCAGGGCCTCCAGATAGTTGCTCCCTTTGATCAAAATGCCGTTCCGGGAAGCTCCGCCGATACCGCCGAAGAACCCCAGCGGGATGGATATGACCAGAGCGCAGGGGCAGGACACCACCAGGAATACCAGAGCCCTGTAAATCCACTCACCAAATGTGGCTCCCTGAACAACCAACGGGGGAAGCACTGCCAGAGCCAGGGCCACAAAGACCACGACAGGAGTATAGTATCTGGCAAACTTCGTAATGAATTTTTCTGTCGGGGCTTTCCGGCTGCTGGCGTTTTCTACCAAATCCAGAATTTTGGAAACAGTAGACTCGCCGAACTCCTTTTCCACCTCGATGGTTAATAGGCCGTTTTGGTTGATGGCCCCGGACAGAACCTGGCCTCCGGCTTCCACGTCTCTCGGTACGGATTCCCCCGTCAGAGCGGAAGTATCGAGCATGGATCTGCCCTCAATTACCCTGCCGTCCAGAGGAACTTTTTCTCCCGGTTTTACAACAATTACAGCTCCGACACTCACCTCGTCAGGATCTACCTTCTCCAGACTATCGCCGACTTTAAGGTTTGCAAAATCGGGGCGAATGTCCATCAGCTCAGAGATGGATTTTCTTGAACGGTTTACCGCAATGCCCTGGAAGAATTCACCGATTTGATAAAAGAGCATTACCGCCACACCTTCGGGAAACTCCTGGATTGCGAAAGCCCCAATGGTTGCGATACTCATAAGGAAATTTTCATCGAAGACCTGGCCTCTTATAATATTCCTCGCCGCCTGCAATACCACGTCGCCACCGATGAGCAGATAGGCCGCCAGGTACAAGGGAAATTCGATTTGGAAGGGGAGTTTTAACAGGATGGCCGCAAAGAAAAGTACGGCTCCTATGCCGATGAGGATGAGCCTGACTTTCCCCGGTCCCTCGCCGTGGTCGTGGCTGTGTCCGTGATCATGTCCGTTGTCGTAACCGGCCTCGTGGTCGTGACTGCCGCTGTGATCGATCTCATGATTATGATCGTGATGATGGCCGCCAGCATCTTCGTGACTGCGAGCAGCTTTTTTCGACCTGAACGCAACTTTTTCCATGACTGTCGCGTGGGGTTCTACCCTCTTTATAACATCCCGGGCGCGGGATAATATGTCGCTCATGCCGGCGGCGCTTTCTCCTTCAATCACCAGGGTTTTCGTTGCAAAGTTCACGGAGGCAAAGGAAACGCCATCGATTTTATTTACGCCGTCCTCGATCTTCATCGCGCAGCTTCCGCAGTCAAGTCCTTCTATAATAAACTCTCTTCTGAGCTCTTTTGCCATAAAAATTCGCCTTCTTTCTTTGATTATTTCGATAATAAATGTGGCATTCTTGTCACCCTGAATCAGTTTGTCATTCCGAACCAGCTTGTCATCCTGAAGGTCGTGAAGGATCTTTATTGAGTTAAGATTCTTCGCTGACGCTCAGAATGACATCAGGACGGGGCAGCAGGCCGGCCACCTTTTGCAATCCGGCGCGGAGCGATTTGGGCATTCCCTCACACAATTTCGATTCAGTTCAGGGTAATTTGGACACAACAAATCAAGCCACCCCTCTATTGGAGGGAGACTGAAAACCTCAATCTGCGTTCCTTCTTCTATTTTTCTTCGTTCACGTGGGATAAGCCCTGTTCGAATATTTCGCTTACATGATCGTCATCCAGCGAGTAGTACACGACCTTGCCTTCTTTTCTGTTCTTTACAAGCCTGGCGATTTTTAAAAGCCTGAGTTGATGAGATATGGCCGACTGGGTCATATTCAACAGGTTCGCTATATCGCAGACGCACATCTCCGACTCCGCCAGAGCACAAAGTATCTTTATTCTCGTGGAATCGCCGAAAACCTTAAACAACTCCGCAAGATCGTAAAGCTCCTCCTCCTCCGGCATTCTTTTCCGCACGGCGTTTACAACCTCTTCATGGATGACGGTGCAGTCGCATCTGTCCACTTCTATTTCCATCCGGTTTGCCATATTTCACCTCGCCTTTGTATTTGTACTTACATTTGCATTTGCATTTGCAGTTGCAGTTACAGTTGTGTTTGTGTTTGTGTTTGTGTTTGTACTGGTACTTGCGTTTATATTTATGCTTGTGCTTGTGCTTGCAGTTACAGTTGCACTTCTACTTGTAGAATTGAATATATGATTAATCATTCATATGTTTCGACTTCATTATATGACTTGAAAAATCGTTTGTCAAGAGTCATATGAATAATTGTTCAAATGTTTTATTTCCGTCACGGGTTGATCCTCAGGCATCGACTAAAATATAGATCCCAAGTCAAATTAGCCGATTGCCCTTCTTTAAACCCGGCTTTTGCAACGGGTGAAACAGGCGAAATCGGCTAAAATCATATCGAAATCAGAGAATAGCCGATCATCCCGTAAAAAGATCGGCTAAAAAGCTTATTCTGTTGGAAATTAGACGAGTTTGCTCTCTTGAGCAGGTTGAAATTCACATATTAGGGAAAAGGATCGACTAATTTCTGCAATTAGTCGATTTCGATTTTTCACCTCCGGAGAAAGGCAGTATACAATCAACGGACCTGAGTTGGTCTTTCTGTTGCTATCTATCCCGGAGGCCGGAGGCTGGAGGCAGGCAAAATTATGTCTCCGGGTTCCAGCCTTGTCTATATCAGGGGTTGAAAATAACCTGCAGCTTCTCCGCCAGCGCAAGGGTTGCCTTGTCGAAGAGAACCAGACAAACTGTCATCCCGTTGTCTTTGAGAAAATCATTGATAGTTGAAATGGCGGTTTTCAGCGCTTTCTCCTTGGGGTATCCGAAAGCTCCGGCGGATATCAGCGGAAAAGCAATGCTTTTCAGGCTATGCTCCTTTGCTAACGCCAGGGAGTTTTTATAGCAGTCGATAAGCATCTGCTCCTCATTATCGTTGCCGCCGTGCCAAACAGGTCCAACAGTATGAATCACATGTTTTGCAGGCAGTCTGTAACCCTTTGTGATCTTGGCCTGGCCCGTCTCACAGCCCCCCAGGGTCCTGCACTCCGCCAGCAGCTCCGGCCCCGCGGCCCGATGAATCGCTCCATCGACACCTCCGCCTCCCAGCAGAGTCTTGTTAGCCGCATTGACAATGGCGTCCACCTGAATCCTGGTAATATCATTGCAAACAATTTCAAAGGACATAGTAACTCCTCCTCTTCGATATCTTCCCAAACGTCTATTCACTTACTATCTTACCCTCTGCAAATCGTTTATTTCCTTGCCAGCGGAGAGTAACCCGCCTTATTGGAAATAAAAGCGAAACTTCTCTGCATTTTATTCGAGAAGCCCGTACTTTTCCTTCAGCGACAAAATACGCAGGACACTCCGGTCAAGCCGGGCCTCACTTAATGTTCCGCTGCCGACGGCCTCATGCAGGCTATCGAAGGCCTCTGTGAAATTCTCCGGCATAAGAACGATATCCGCTCCCGCCGAAATTGCCAGAACCGCGGCCTCACCCGATGAATAGTGGTCAGTAATGGCTTTCATGGACATAGAATCCGTAATAATAACACCATCATAATCCAGTTCTTTTCGCAGCTTTCTCTCTATCATTTCATGAGAAAGAGAGGACGGAAGCCCGTCGGAGGTAATCCTTTCCGCTGTGATATGGGAGAGCATGATCATATCGGTTCCCGCGGCGATTCCCGCCTCAAAGGGTATTAATTCGCGCTCCTTCAATTCGTCCCAGTTCTTTTCAATAGACACGAATCCTCTATGGGTGTCCTCTTTGGTATCCCCATGGCCGGGAAAATGCTTTATGCAGCTCATCACGCCGGCTTTATGGAGGCCTTTAATCCCGGCAGCTACCATTTGGGCAACTACGTTCGGGTCACTTCCAAAGGATCGGTTTCCGATTACAATATTATGCGGGTTCGTATTAACATCGGCCACCGGAGCAAAATTTAGATTAAAGGCATAATCTTTCAAATAGGAGCCTATAACAAAACCGGCCTCCATGGCGTTTCGCGGGTCTCCGCCCTGCCCTACTGCTCCCATGCTTTCAAACTTCTCCACGTCAAACCCCGGCGAATTGGCAATCCGCGCTACGTTGCCGCCCTCCTCGTCCACTGCCATAAACAACGGGATTTTGCTATTTTGCTGCAGTGCCTCAATGAGACTTTTCACCTGGGACGGCGATTGAGTATTATTCCCAAAGAGAATAACCCCGCCCACCGGATATTTTTCAAACGCATCAGCCATCTGCGGATGGAATTCCGTTACTTCAGCCCAGTGTACGGTATTGGTTTGTTCCGGTGAAAGATCCACGAAAAGAGCTTCGGGCTGTACCAGCAGCAGCTGTCCGATCTTTTCGTCCAGATTCATATTTCCCATCAGCTGCTCCGCTTTTGATAATACTTCTACCGGACCCGGTTCAATCGGCTCAGCCGGGTCTGCCGGCGCAGGCTGATCCGAATGCCCCCGGCATGACGAGAATATGAATATGACTGTGAATAAAATAAGTATTGCGTTTATCTTTTTCATGTTATCTTCTACTATTATTACAAAGGAATTCTATATCTTCTTCTATTCAAAAGGCTACTCCCTATCTCTTTTCAAAAGGCTACTCGAAGTTTCTTCGTCCGCGCCTGCTGTACATTTCATCCATGTCCGCCGCGCATTTAGCCCGCTTCTGCCATGTATTTCGCCCAAGTTGTCCTGGTTGTTAATATTGATTCTATCATATTATTTTAATTCGGCAAACTCACCTTCACAAAGGCTCATGGATCCAATTTCTTGTCCGCACCTCTAAGTCCGAATTTCGAAAAAATTTGAGCAAAATTTTCGGTTGTTCTTGGTTTTTTTATCCTTAAAATCCATTTATTTATATTTTTTCATTCGGATTTGTGCAGAATTTTCGTTTATGGGCAGGTATTTTATAAATATTTGATGCCGCCTTGCATACAACTGGATTTTTTGCTCACTTGACCCCTTAAATTTTAAAATCAGGTTTTACAGCAGTTACAGGCATAGAGAAAAGCTCAAATGCCATAATAAATAAAAAACAAACGGCGATGATCTCTGCTTTCACTTTTCGGCAGCGGATTCTCTGTCCACAGGATGTAAAATTTATGAACACAAGCGAACAAAAAATATGGGTTCTCCCCTGCTTGATAATTGTGCTGGCAACCGTAGCTTTTGCGCGTGCCGATCTTTTTTCAGAGCAGGACGACAATAATATCAGTGCTGAAGTAACCAAGCCTGAAAGCACCGAAGACGACTATATCAAATGGGTGGATTTTAACGTTCCCAAAGCGGCCATGGAAAAGGCTATATCTTTGGATGCGCTTTCCAGAGGCAGTGACGTCCGGCTTAACTGGATTGAATTGCTTGCTTATCTCGCCGCGAAAAACGGCAATAATTTCAAGGGCTATCGGGAAAAGCAGCTGGATGAGCTTGCGGAAAAGCTAAACGCAGGCGAGTCTATGGATGAGCTGACGGCGGATATGGAGTACTTTTCTTATTACTGCGAAGCCTATAGCGCCATTCTCTCCGGTTTTTTAGGTGAATATGAAATTGAGGTTCTCGATGAAGAAACCGGCGAAAAGCGATGGGAGCAGCGTTACGGACTGAAAGTTTTCTCTCCTATCGCCAAAACTTTTCCTTACAGCCATTCCGATGATTTTGGCAACCGTCGTTCCTACGGATTCAGCAGAACCCATTTGGGCAACGATCTCATGGGCCAGGTGGGCACACCTATCATTGCGGTGGAGGGCGGCGTCATTGAAGCAATGGGGTGGAATCAATACGGAGGCTGGCGCATAGGCATACGCTCCCTTGACTTAAAGAGATATTATTATTATGCCCATCTAAGAAAGGATTTTCCTTACAGGAAGGATTTAGAGGTGGGCGACGTCGTCAAGGCCGGAGATGTTATCGGGTATTTAGGCAGAACCGGTTACAGTTTAAAGGAGAATGTCAATAATATAGAGAAGGCTCATCTGCACTTCGGAATGCAGCTTATTTTTGACGAGTCTCAAAAAGACAGTCCCAACGAGATCTGGATCGATGTGTATCAGATTATCCGCCTCCTTGACGACAAGCGGGCAGAGGTGATCAAAGATCCCGAGACGAAAGACTATAGTCGTGTTTACGATATCAGGGAGTGATTTGGACAGTTTCTCCGGCTCTATCCTACCGCCAGACTTCAAAATCAATATCTGCCAGGAGTCAGCCCGACACTTTGATCCCGATTTTCCAAAGTCAATATCCCAAGGGCATCGGTTCCACATTCTGATTCCAATTTTCGTATGTATTCTCTATACTGTTCAGATTGCCCTGATACACAACCCGCCCTTGTATTCCCATCAAGTTCTGCGGTCTGACGAGATTTCTGGACTTTCCCAGATCCGTAATGCCGCATTCCTTTAATATATGGTACACAAATTCCGAACACAAAAATCTGTCGTCATAGCAGACCGGCTTCCGAAACAAGCTGTGCAGCAAGCCTGCATAGTTATATTTATAAAGGTCACTGTTGGAGATAAAGTGATCTAGCAATGCTTGAGCTTTTTTATATTGCCGTCTTGAGACCTCCACCTCAATCACCACGCTGGGAACGGTTTTACAGAGCTTGTAAACGCCTTCGTTGGCTTTCTCTTGCCTGAATTTCCCCACAAAAGGATTCAAAGGATGCCTTCTTCCGAAGCTGTACATGTGTTCAAGCTCCCTGTCCAGCGCGATTGCGGCATGTGTGTATTCGTCATTTTTCAAAACATGAATCAGCTGCGATATTACCGTATTGGTTCTGGTAAGTACAATGTATAAACAATAATTCCCCATTTCAAGTCCTCCAAAATTTATTTGCCGCATTTCATTATGAAGGGCAAACATTAAAGAACCTTTACGGGAATCTTAACAATCCATTAATTTCTGTTTGATTTGATGTGGCTTTTGGAAGAGTCGAAGTTTTATTTAAACACCCTTGCTGCCGGTTACAGCCGAAATATTTCTGCCGAATAAATCCTAAGGCAGCTGGTAAGCAAGCATAATGAGCAAGAATTTCGGATTACGCTTTTTAAGTTCCGCAAAATGTCCTGTAGGGACGTGTGGATGGAGGGGGCAGTACAGAGAACTCGTCTTGTTCAGCAGAATATGCATAAGGACAGGAAAGTACGCTGAGCAATTTCTTCATTATACGAAAATCCCCGTCTCTTTCGGATGCTTCCAATGCTTCTTCTACCCTGTGATTACGTGGTATAATGGCAGGATTATTTCTTCTCATCAACTCATTGGTCTCTTCTTTGGATCTGTTCTCTTTCGCCTGCCTTAGATCCCACTTCCGTTTCCAGTCCGAGAATTCAGCAGAGCAAAAGATATCCATTCCGTCTTGCCTGCCAAGGGTTAAGTTCCTGAAAGTATTGGTATAGTCAGCCTTGTACTTTTCCATGATGGTTAGCAGCTCTGCTATCATAGGCCCATCCTCCGCTTCTTTCTGAAACAATCCCAGTTTTGTTCTCATCCCATCAAGCCAGAAGCGAAAGTAAAGCTCCGCGAAATTGGTAACCTCTTCATTGGCCATATTTATCGCCTCATCCTCATTATCATGGAGAAGCGGCAACAGTGTCTCGGCAAATCTCGCAAGGTTCCATGCGGCAATTTGCGGCTGGTTGCCATAAGCGTAACGACCTTGTATATCAATTGAACTGTAAACTGTTTTCGAACTATAGGCATCCATAAATGCGCAGGGGCCAAAATCAATTGTCTCCCCGCTTATTGCCATATTATCCGTGTTCATTACTCCATGAACAAACCCTGCCAGCTGCCATTTTGCAATTAATTGGGCCTGCTTTTTAATAACCTCTTTCAGTAATAGGAGGAATCGCTTTTCCTCTGATGCAACGGCGGGAAAATGCCTTTGCAATGTATATTCAGAGAGAAGTCGCAATTCTTCAAAACTGCCGGATGCCGCAATATACTGAAATGTTCCCACCCGAATATGACTGGAGGCTATACGGGTCAGTATAGCGCCGGGAAGCTCCTTTTCCCGAATTATCTTTTCACCTGTTGTAACGACTGCCAGGCTTCGTGTGGTCGGAATATTAAGATTGTGAAGCGCTTCACTCATAATATATTCTCGAAGCATTGGCCCTAAAGCAGCCCTGCCATCTCCGCCTCTGGAATATGGCGTTCTTCCCGATCCTTTGAGCTGTATGTCAAGCCGGCTGCCATCCGGAGTAATCTGCTCTCCAAGGAGCAAAGCTCTGCCATCTCCAAGCATTGTAAAGTGGCCGAATTGATGGCCTGCATAGCCCTGTGCTATAGGCGCAGCTCCTTCAGGTATCCTGTTGCCGGCAAATATCTCGGCCCCGCTGCTTTGTAATTCGTTTATATCCAACCCCAAAATCTTAGCGAGAGGCTCATTTAGAACAATTAGCTGTGGAAAGGGAACCGGTATTGGGTTTTGTTTGGAATAAAACTTCTCGGGCAGGTGAATATAACTGTTATCAAAATTCCATCCCGCATTTATCGTTCTCATTTCAACCCATTCCTTTTCCATTTTATCATTTAGTTATTGTGCTCATAAACAGCGAGAATAATCAAATTCCATAAATCTCCCGGTGCCTGTCGCCGTTTAACTTCCTGCTTTGCCGGTCATGTGCCGGATGGCTATTTCGACTACGCAGAAATTCTCCTTCTCCGCGTCCCGGTAGGCCAGCCCTGACTCTATGTAATCCCCGGCATATTTCTTTAAAATGCACATAATTCCATGTTCAATTTCATTCGTCTCTGTCAGAATTCTGGCCTTTCCGAAGGCCATGGCGCTCCGGTAAAGGGTGTTGAACTCCCGGGGAAGAATCTTGTCCTGGAGGACGACGCAAAAAGAAACCTCCGGGTTTGCCTTTATAGCGTCTATCTTGTGGCTGGAATCCGAAGTGCTGTGAAAGTAGATCTTATCATCCTCATAGGCAAAACTCAGCGGTACGGCATAGGGCCTCCCTCCATCTCCGATTACAGCAAGAACGCCATTGGTGGCTTCTTCGAACATTCTTACCGCCTCTTCGTGGGTTGTCTTATTGCTCTGGAGCCTCATTTCTCTGAACATTCTATTTCCTCCTTTTGCGGACCGGCGGCCTTTGTTATACGCGTCAATTAATATTTCTTTTGGAAACCAGTGCCTGGTTAAAATCTACTCCTTTTATGCTCTCTTCGTCAATCATTTTAATTAAATCCTCGGCTTCGGCGAAAACGAGGACCCCATAGGTCTTAACCCCCTGGGCTCTCACATATTCCAAAGCGGACCGGTAGAGTTCATCCTTCCCCCTGCCTTTATGCTCAAGTACATTCACCGCCTCTTCCCTGTGAACCACATACTCGAGCAGGTTTATGCAGTGGTGCTCATAAGCCTGGGCGACAACATGAGAATCCGTATTTTCTTTGGCCCCCGGGCTCACCAGCCAATCCATTATGAAGAACGCCGGGTATTCGTTCTGGATGCGCTTATCCCCCAACAGGCCGCTGCCGCCCTTGCTGTTCAGCAATCCGATTCCGATTAAATCTCTGATTTCCTCCTCCGGAGCGGTTGCTCTTATGCCGGCCCATTCAAATTCAATGGCCGGATATCTCAATTCCAACTCATGCAGCTCTTCCATGGTCAGGTCCTCCTCGAAGATTATACCCGCGGAGACGTAGGAGATGGGATTCAGCTCTTTCAAGTGCCCCAAAACAGCCTGTTTCCGCCCCCCAATATCTACCTCGGCCTCAGGATGCCGGATGCTTGAAAACAGATTCGCGTTCACATCCGGATTTAGAATGGGGCTTCCATAAGAAGAAACGATCCCGCTCCGTCGGATTCGATGCTGCACATTGTACATATCATCGTTGAACACATTTCTATAGGAGTACATGACATCGTATTCACCGAAGCCCTTTCTATCCACCCAAACATTGCTGGGATTGAAGCCGGGCATATTCAACTCCGAAATGGCGTACACGTCAAAGCTGATATCATTATCCGCTTCTCCCACCGTATTTTTGTCAGGGCTGTAATACATGGCGCTCACGAGGGGCGAAAGCACGAAAAATACGCCGACAAACAGAAAGATTACCACGGCTACCGACGTAAGCACCACTTTCCGGAGCCTTCTGTTTACGCTTTTCTTCAGCGTGGCAGTTTCTTCATCATATTTCGGGACTTCCGATACTCCGGTTGTATCGTCAAACCCTTCTCCTATCGTTTCCGAATCCATGATCCCCGACAAATACTCCTCCAGAGCCTCATGCTTTTCTATTTCACTTTCAACGAACTTCTTTTCTTCTTCCGTTGCCGATCCATCTTTATACCGGCTTAATAATTCTCTATAATTATAATTCATTTTCTTCCTCCAAAGCACTTTTCAGTTTCTTTCTTGCCCGAAAGAGCGTCGTCTTTACCGAACTCTCTGTCATGTCCTTTGACCGGCTGATCTCTTTAATGGAAAATCCGCAGTAATAATAGAGGATCAGCGTTTCTCTAAAGGGCTCCCTGAGCTTTATCACGAAACGATACAGACGCCTTTTTTCCTCCGACTCAATGATCCTGTCCAGCGGGGTCTCACTGTCAGTGAGGATTTCTTCCGGTAAATTTTCGATGCTGCATTCCTTGTTCTTTCTGAGGAAATCCAGGTACAGATTTTTGCAGACCCTGAAAATCCAGTATTTAAAATGCTGCACTTCATCGTCAAGGGACAAGTACGCTTTAAAAAAGGCGTCGCTGGTTAAGTCCTGAGCCAGATGATGGTTCCGGCACAGGGAATAGGCATATAGATACACTTCTCTATAATATTTGATATATAGTTTCTCCAGCTGATCCTTTACCACGTCGAGGCCCCTTTCACTATATAAACGGATTATAGATGCTTTGGTTACACTTTGAAAGGAATTTAAAAAAATATGCCCCTTCCTCTTCCAATGAAGCTCGGGGCTTCTTGAAAAAAGAAGGGGCAGAAAACAATATATCACTTAATGGCGACAAATAACCGGGTCTTACGCCAACACCCGATCCCAGAATCTATGGGATGCGACACCCTGTACGAATTGACCGGCGAGATCGTTATTCTCCAGGGACCCCAGGAATACGCCAAGACCATTCTCCATCTTGCCCTTTTCAATCCATGTCTTACCTTCGTTGGTTCCCGCAATGGGCTTATAGTGGATGAACGCTTCTTTTACAAATTGTGTGGCATCCATCTCAAAGGTCGGGGTGGCGCTTTTCCCCCCATCCACATACACTGCGTCAAAGACAACGGACGCATCCGTGATAAAGGTGTGTTCCGCTTCCAGCTGGCCGCCGTCGGCACTTGTAATCATCCCCTGCTTATCACTGATAACTACCGGCTGAACCCCCGCCGCCTGCAGAGCTGCCATCACTGTATTGACCTGCTTGAAATCAAACCCCTCGGCAATAATAATCGCCACCTTCCTCGTATAAGCCGTTTTCACCGTGTTTGCCTGGCTGAGAGCCGGTGATGATTTGGTTACCGGTGAACCGCCTGATGTGGGAGGCACAGCTCCGATTTTGACAGCGAAGGCCTGGGCCAACTCCAGGTTGACATTGGCGAACATGTCAGCCACCCTTTGCTTGATAGCTTTATCCTTTACTTTACCCACCTCAAATGAGAATGCGTCGATTATATGCTGCCTCTCCGGCCCGCTCATGCTGTTCCAGAACATAGTGGCCTGAGAGAAGTGGTCTTTAAAGCTATCGCTTCGGGCCCGAATCTTATTCCCTTCCACTCTTTCCTGATAGTGGGCATAGCCTCCCTCCTGCTCGCTGACGGGATGGGGAGAGTTGTTTGCCATGGCATTTCGATGATAAGCGACCTGTCCTACATTTATGGTCTGGCGCCCATAGCCGTCCCTCTGATTATTATGGAAAGGGCAAACGGGACGGTTGATGGGAAGCTCGTGGAAGTTCGGTCCGCCGAGGCGGATCAATTGAGTATCCAGATAGGAGAACAGGCGTCCCTGCAGAAGCGGATCGTTTGAAAAATCAATTCCCGGCACAACATGTCCCGGATGGAACGCCACCTGCTCCGTCTCCGCGAAGAAATTATCCACGTTGCGGTTCAGGGTCATCTTTCCAATGATGCGGACGGGAACCTCTTCTTCCGGCCAAAGCTTTGTCGGATCCAGAATATCAAAATCAAAGGCGAATTCATCCTTTTCATCAATGAGCTGCACACCTAATTCATATTCCGGATAGTTGCCCATATCAATACTGTCCCATAAATCACGCCGGTTAAAGTCAGGATCTTTCCCGCCGATTTTTTCCGCCTCGTCAGCCACGAGAGAGTGTATACCCAATAGGGGCTTCCAGTGGAATTTCACAAAGTGCGCCTTGCCCTCTTCATTTATAAAGCGGAACGTGTTTACAGCGAATCCTTCCATCATACGAAAGCTTCTCGGGATGGCGCGGTCGCTCATTGCCCACATGACCATGTGAGCCGACTCCTGATTCTGCGAAACCCAATCCCAGAATGTATCATGGGCCGCCGTTGCCTGGGGAATCTCGTTATTTGGCTCCGGTTTGTTGGCATGCACGAAATCCGGGAACTTTATGGCATCCTGAATAAAAAAGACGGGAATGTTATTGCCTACCAGGTCATAATTACCTTCCTCCGTATAGAACTTCGTCGCGAAACCCCGGACGTCCCTGGCTGTATCCTTTGAGCCCCGGGACCCAACTACGGTTGAGAAACGAACAAAAACCGGAGTTTTCACACTGGGATCCTGCAGGAATTTAGCCTTCGTATAAGGCCTCATGGATTCATAAACCTGAAATACCCCGTGAGCTCCGGCTCCCCGGGCATGGACGACACGCTCGGGAATCCGTTCGTGGTCGAAGTGAGTCACCTTTTCCCTGAAGTGAAAATCCTCCATCAGTGTCGGACCGCGTTCTCCCGCTTTTAAGCTGAACTCGTCCTCCGCCATTTTGAGCCCTTGATTCGTTGTCAAAGCCTTGTCCTGATTATCTTCGCTCCGAAACTCCTCCAACTGCTCATTTTTACTGTTTTCGTTGAAACCTCTCTGTTCATTGATCATATGAGCTACCCCTTCCTTATCATGATTCATCAAATTCTCTGATCTGATTATTATTGGAAGGTACCACCCAAAATATGTTTATTTTTTCATATTTCCTCTATCCTTCTTAAAATGCATGGGGCAGGCGGTGGGGCAATAAGACCATTGCATTTACCGAAAGAGATGTAGTAGTATTAATTATAGAAACC
>WPCH01093486.1_pt1 | contig 57236 bp, 67 predicted proteins | sample 5399881 | NCBI WGS metagenome assembly WPCH01 (sample SAMN12869468, study PRJNA574797) | sludge metagenome | isolation source: wastewater treatment of pH5 | place: China:Beijing | collected 2019-05-20 | reverse complement strand
CACTTTTGATACACCCGCATCTGTTAAAATATCTCTAGGCAATTTCCTCACCTCCCCTAGAAGATTATACCAAACTTTATTCAGTAATTGACTTAATGCCATGTTCATTACTTAAAAGTTTTGAACATGCAATCAAGATGTGATAAAATCAGTATATCGACATACATCATAACTTATGGTCAAAAGAGAACGTAGAAAAGGTGATTTTTTGGTTAAATATGGATACGCCAGAGTCAGTACATTAAACCAGGATTTGGAATCTCAAATTCAAATGTTAGAAAAAGAGGAATGTAAGAAAATTTACTCTGAAAAATTTACAGGTACAAAATTTGATCGGCCCAAATTCCAGGAACTACTTTCTGTACTAGAAAAAGGAGATTCCCTTGTTGTAACAAAATTAGATCGTTTTGCACGTTCGACTGAACATGCAATTCAAACAATTAAAATGTTATTCGATAAAGGAGTTAAAGTTCACATACTAAACATGGGGATAGTTGAAGATACACCAACCGGTAGGTTGATGTTTAACATCATGAGTGCATTTGCTGAATTTGAAAGAGATATGATTGTAGAACGTACACAAGAAGGAAAAGCAATTGCCAAGTTGAATCCTGATTTTAAAGAGGGAAGACCGAAAAAATATAATAAAGAGAAAATGGATCACGCGCTTAGATTATTAGAAACTGAATCTTATAGGAAAGTAGAGAGAATAACAGGGATTAGTGTAAGTACATTGCAGCGGGAAAAAAGGAAACGATCAGCGGAGAAAGAACAATAAAATAAAAATAATAGGATTATTGATATTAGGGGACGAATCGACTTGTATTATAAGGAAGGGGCTGGGGAATTGTTTATAATGTTTAGAGCTTGTCAGTCTATTAATATTCGATATTTGATAAAATCATATATGTGGGGTATTTTAATCTATTTGTTTTTTAGATGGGTGATTCCTTCGGATGAAATAGGGATGATTACTTTAATGACAGTTAATTTAATATTCTTTCCGTTTACAAGAATATTTGTTTCCTCTATAAAGAACTTTTTCTTTGCGGATACAATGTTTATGATGACTGATAAGGGATGGTTTATTTATTTGTTTGTGAAAGCTTCGGTGCTAGGGTGGTTCTTTGTGATGACGCCAATATTTGGACCAATTGGATTTTTAATTACGCTATTTCATTTTTTGAAGCTAAAGAGGAAAAAAGTGAAGCTTATGCAGTGAAGAAAACAAAATGTTTCTTAGTGTATAAAAGTAAGACTCATTTCATTTTGAATGGGTCTTTTTTGTTTGATTGTGTATCGGATTTGGACCGTATTATAAAAAAGGACAGATTCTACAAAAATGAGTCGCCGAGATTGCGATTTTAAGACGATTATCTTTTCTCTTGTGTATAAAGTATCGTTAAACGGCTCAGAATCTTCAAGAAAGAAAATTGTGTATTAAGGGGTCCCGCCAACATAACGCGAATTTCGTACGCTAAGGAATTATTCGGTGTCTTTTTTTAACATGTCGATTAATAAAACAAATTATAAAAATGATTTGTTATACTTCCATGTACCCTAGCTGATATAATGTATAAGGAAATTATTGGTTAATTAAAGGTACATATATATTAGGAGGTACATAAGCCATGTTAGAGGTAGTTTCGGCATTTTTCTTACTAATTCTCTATTCAATTGTTTATCTCTTTTCAAGTGGAGAGACTAAGCAAATAGCAAAAAAAAATTTAAAAGAAATTCTTAATAGTCCTGATGGAATAATAATATTAGTCTTTGCTGCGGCACTTGTAATCGGGGGGATATATTTATTAACATTATGATTTCAGATATCTTAGTTTAAAACGTATAAGGAAATTAATAGCACGCATTAGGGAGGTACATAAGTAATAATAGATATAATATTCTCATTCTTTTTACTAGTTATATATTCTATTCGTTATCTATTTTCAACAGGCGAAAATAGGAAAAAGGCAAAAGCTGATTTAAAAGAATTTTGGACTGATACTGATGGGCAAATATTATTAGGTGCTGCTATGGGACTGGCTGTAATAATTTTTGGTTATTTGTTTATGACGCAAATAAATTTTTAACTAAGAAGAAAATCATTAAGGGTTAGCACCACATTTCGCGGATTTCGTACGTTAGATGAACCAACAAATGGGTTTGATCCACTAGTTTGTTTTAGAAACCCTATGGTTATTACTACAGAGGTAGACTCACCAGTACCAAATGGTCCCTAAAACGGTCGTTTAAGGAACTTTATTTACTTCTATCAAAACTGACTGAAGTATGTTTAAAATTTAGTTCCAAAACTCATTACCAAAAACAAAGTATCATACTAAACAACAAATATCGTTTATGGGACCTTCTTAACGTACGGAAAAAGCAAGTTTTTTATATGAAAAATTCCTTAGCGTACGAAATCCGCGTTTTGTTGGTGAGACCCCATTAAGAGGGATTGAGGATTGAAATTAAAATTGATCTGTTTATAAAAAAGGACACCAAATCAGCGTGGGAGTATAATGGTATTTATTAAAAATAAGGAGTTATATATGAAACTAGTAAAATGCTTAGAAAAGTGGGTAAATCATACAAAAGAAGGAACTCGCAGAAATGATTTAGAAAAAACAGATGAATTGTGGAAAGAAGTAATACAAGATATTCGTAATTGGGAGAACAGTGAAGATAAGGAATTAAATGAGTATGCAAAATATCTACTGTATACTGGGAAGTTAAGAAGAGTTCATAAAGATCTTGTAGAAGTTGATTTTAATAATCATTATGTGTCATGGACGATAGCAGAAAATCTTGAAGATTTATATTGGTTTAATCCTTCGCATTCTCATACAATAATCACAGCAGAAGCTACAAAAGATAATCCAGGAATAAGTGTTATAGGATTTATAGAAGCTGTGAAGAAATTTGTGGATGAAAAATATGAATTAATCTCACCGGAAATTGCAAAAGAACGAGAAGTGATTTTTCCGTTAGAAAAAGAATCGAAAATAAGCATTGAAAGAATAAAAAGAAAATAGAGATAGGAAATGTCATTAATCCCTTCGGGAAAAATATCCATAATGCTGGCCACTCATAATTTTGTATGGGTGGCTATTTTTATTGTAAATCAATAACATTGACGTTCGTAACTTACGGTTAGAAATAAAGAAAGATTGCTCAATTTGAAAAAAACTATTGAAATGTGCGATATCGCATGTTAAGATAATTATAGAAAGTGCGATATCGCACATTAATGTAAAGGAGATGTTGACCATGAGATTTTTTCAGAGTGTCGCTACCGTAGAAGAATTGAAAAGAGAGTACAAGAAATTAGCTAAGAAATATCATCCGGATTTGGGTGGGAGCCATCAAGAGTTTATTAATTTGAAAAAAGAATATGATGATTTATTTGAACAATTAAATGGTGGCAAGGGAAATAATAAAGCATATCAAGATATCATCGATAAACTGATTCAATATGATTTAGAAATTGAGATCATTGGTACCTGGATTTGGATAACAGGGAATACATACTCATTGAAAAAAGAATTGAAAGATTTAGGTTTTAAATGGGCATCCAGGAAAAAAGCTTGGTTTTGGTATGAAGGAGAGTATAAGAAGTTTCATAAAAAAGAATTTTCTCTTGATGAAATTCGCTCTATGCATGAAGTGAAACGGATTAAAAAAGTAAAGCCAAAGCTTGAGGTTTAAGGGGTTCTCCCCTTAAATCTTATAATAGGAGGATGCCAAGTGTATATAAGTGCAAATTTTGATAAATTCAAACACATTTATGATATAAAACGTTTAAAGCAGTATAGTGACATGTGTGAACGGGATATAAAAAGATTAGAAGAAATAATTGAGAAATTGAAAGAATACCAAATGGGGATTTTTGAACATGCTCAAACTGTCATGAATACAGAGTTTACAAAAACAGTTAGGATTACAAGAAGTAGTAGAGGTTATTCAAATAGTAGAGTAATGTATCATGTACAGTTAATCTTACATCCAATTGTTTCAAAGGAATGGATTGAAAATGAAAAGATTTATGGTTCATATGAACATGAAAAAACATTTTCGGGTAGAGAACGACATTCAGCTTTAAAATATGCTTCTGAACTGGCCCGGAAATATAATTGTGAAATTGAAAGGAAGGGTTTTAATGCAGGCAAAATTTAGATTGCCGGATGATCTTTGGGAGAAGTTTAATGAAAAGACAACTGAACCGGCAGAAGAGTTAAGACAATTTGTTGTAGATTATATAAATGGAAAAAATGCGTTAGATGATGTTATGGGAGTAGAGGAAGCGGCGGAAAAATGGGATTTATCCGCCGGATATATTAAAAATTTATGTTCAAGAAAAGAGATAATGGCTAAAAAAATAGGTAAGACATGGATTATTTTAAAATCACAAGAACGCCCAAATAAGAGGGGGAATTAATATGGATGCTGTACATTTTGAAGTGTTAGAAAACTACGGATCACCTACAGTATATTTTTGTGAACATGAAATGAAACATAGTTGTTTAGTAGCAATTCCATCCTGGAACTGGAGTTTTCTTATGGATTATTCAATTCATTTTAAAGATGAAAAGCCACAGTTGATGAAAGCGTTAGAAAAGCATGTTTCACAATATAATTTGGAAAATACAGTTGATGCCTTTTATGATTTTGTTTTCTCTAAATCGTAAAAAACATGAAATGTATTATCTGATTTGATGTAAATTTAGCTAAAAGAAAAAATAAAAGAGAAAGATGTTTCCACGCCTGGCAGCATAAGAAAACACCTTCCTCTTACATGAAAATATAATCTTAGAAAGGATGAATGACGATGAAACACCCAATGGTTAAAATTACACCTTCTGAATCTATTTTAGCACAATCTAAATTTAAGGAGAAAGCCCTGGAGAGAATTTTTAATCTTATATCTACTAATTATAAAAGGGTAAATGCTTATTTTGGCATTGAGCAAAATGTTTCAGATCAAATTTGGTTTTATGGGTTCTATGGATTAGCTATCATAATACTTCTTTACATATGTATGATTGTGGGTTCATTCTATAGTATTTAATGAGAGTTTTAATTGATTTGTTACGTATTTATATAATGTTTTAGCCCCTTGGCGTGCGCTCCAAGGGGCTAATTTTCGAGAACTCTTATTTATGAGTATATCAATGAAATACTGGAGTATATGACTAAAATATTTTATAACAATTAAATGATGATTTCAATTACTTATTTTTTCCTCGTTAATAAGTGTCTAGATACACCTCGTTTTTATATCCAAAAATCATTTTCATCTACATGTTTTCCTAACTTTTTTAACCCTTTGATTATTTGAGTTATCGTTGAAAATTTAGGTCTATATCTTTTGTCATTACAAAGTTTAGAAATAGTACCAGTACTTAATTTAGATGTTCTTTCTAGTTCGATTTGTGCTATTCCATTTCGATCAAGAAAACGGCCAAATTTTGTGCGTTTTTTCCCCAGCCCGTACACTTGTATCACCTCATAAACATCTTGGCCTATTTCTCATTTTTTTAAACTCAGGAAAAAATTTTATAACTAAGAAAAAAAATAAGAAAATGTACAAGCTGTACGCAATATGATGTACCAAAGTAACTATCAAAGTATTTATAAAGGTACTTATTAAAGTTACCCTATCATGGTTTTTGGTTCATAAATCCATTTGTAATCAGTAGTTTGAAATTTGTTTATAAAGGAGGATAAAGTATGAGCAGCAGGATGAGAGTTGAAGAAACTTGTGAGTATTGTAAATGTCTTTTATCAGATTGGTTGTTTTGGAGATGGGAAGGAAAGAAGTATTGTTCGGAATATTGCGTAGAATGCGATAAATAGTAAAGGGGACAGGGTTATGTTTATAAGAAAACAAGTAATTCCATTATGCTCTTTTGTAGATGGATCGTATAAGAATAGTAAACGACAAGTAAAAAAATACAATTTAATAAGTCCATTGGCTTTTCTTCATATGTCAGATCAAATGATAGGTACCTATATTGCAGTTGGGGCAATAGGTAGTGTATTGATCGGTGCAGTTTTATTGGAGAAGTACCTGGTACGAAAAGATTATATAACTAAAGCTAAATTTATCAGTGATGTGATTTTTCATGGAACCCGTATAAGTGGAATTTGTTTAATTGGTTATTTGCTTATTAGAACAATAATAATGTTTTAGGAGGACTATATGGGGATTATAAAAGACTGGATATATAAACGAAGTTTGAAGAATCAGCTTATAGAGGTATTTGATAAGAGTGGTTTATATATTGAGCATCAAACACGAGGGGGAAAGCTTATTATATATCCTCAAATCCATGATGTTATTTGTTCAAATGAAAAGACAAGGTATGTATTTACAATTCCAAATGGATTAGACCCAGCGATGATTAAGAAAAAGTGGTTTTGTTTTCAGCAAGTATTTGGGGCAAATACTGAGATTGAAGGTAATATTAAAAGGTTTGTATTGAATGTATTTCATACAAAAACAGGAATGCAGCCATATAATTATAGTTATAAAATGTGGGAGCCACTATTAAAAAAATATAGTATTCCTATAGTGGTAGGACGCGATCAATCGGGAAACCTGGTTGTATATGATATGGCGGGCGCGAATACACCTCATCTTTTAATTGCAGGGGAAACGGGAAGCGGGAAGAGCAGTATGGTGCGTGTCGTTTTATCTACGCTCATACATTATATGTCTCCTAATAAATTACATTTGTACTTAGGGGATTTAAAGAACTCTGAATTTCATTTCTTGCGAAGAGTGAAGCATGTAAAACAAGTTTGTATGGAAGAAGTTGAAATGGATATTATGATTCAAAAAGTTTGGAAGGAGATAAGAGAAAGAAGAAAGATCATGGAAGAATACGAAGTTGATCATATCGATGAGTATAATAGGTTGTCTCCTGGTAATCAAAAGCCATATATACTAATTGGAATTGATGAAGTGGCTATGTTACAAAATCAAAAGGATTGTATGAATACAATTGAAAAGATAGCAGCTGTCGGACGATCACTAGGAGTGTTTCTTTTGTTAAGTATGCAGAGGCCAGATGCAAAAGTATTAGATGGTAAATTGAAGCTAAATATGACGGTTAGAGCGGGGTTTAAATGTGCGGATTCAATTAACAGTAATATTATGGGGACACCTGGATCAGAGCAATTAGAACAATCTGGCCAATTAATTTTAAAATTAAACGGATTAAAGAAAGTGCAAGCTCCCTATTTGGAATTGAGTAAGGCGAAATTAATCGTTGAACCGTATCGGGTTTCTAAGGAGAATATGAAGCTTCAAGAGCCTTCACAAAAAGAGACTCCTATATTCGGGGTGTTAAATTATGAAGATTAGAGATAGGGCAATTTTAAATGATTTACAACGATTTAGATGTATGTCCAGGGATGATATTATTGATTTGCATTTTCAAGGTATAAAAAACGGTGTGACTTGCTGTAATACAGTAATGAAGCGTTTAAGAAGGGATGGTTATGTAGATGTGAATGTGTCACAACAGCCGTACATATACTTCCCACAGCACAACACTATTCGAAAAACGAGTCAAAAGTTGTCGCACTTCTTAGGTATTGTAGATATTTACAAACAGCTTGCTTACTATGAAAAGCCAAAAATATTTGAAGTGGAGCCGAAATACGGAAAAAATTTTATGGAACCAGATGCTTTTGCAATATGGCATAGAGCCCCTTTCTTTATTGAATTTCAAAATTCAGTTTACAGTAATAAAGTTATGGAAAAGAAAATAGGAAGGTATGAAATGTATTTTCATAGTGATGAATGGAAAAAACAATCGTGGCAGCCTAAAAATACAAAAATTTTCCCATCGATATTGCTTGTAACCAATAAACAATATCACATTTCAAGCGAGAACTTTCGTATTTTTCAAATTGATTCTATTATTAATTTTTATAATCAAATGCAACTAAATGAACCTAAAAGAAACATCAAGATTCAAGTTGGTTCAAAAGTGATGTCTAAATAGTTTATATTGTGTCGCCGAGATTGCGATTTTAAGACAATTATCTTTTCTTTCATGGGTAACATAAAGAAGAACTTGTAGAAATCACTACAAGTTCTTCTTACATTTTAAATGCAATTTTTAGAGTATTGTTTTATTCACTTCTTTATCCTCGGCTTTTGTCACAATACCTTCATTCCATTCAGCGTTAATATATTCAGTCCAATCAACATAAGTTCGACGGCGATTGTTATTTTCCATGATTGCATAACTCTCAATTTGAGACTCCATATATTTTGGGTCTTCTTCAGCTCTAGCTTGTTCCTCCGCATTTTCTTCTTGCCATTCTTCATATGCCTCTAGATCAGATAAAGTTTGCCCTTCCTTGTCTGTATTGAAAAATAAGCCTGTTCCATTTATAGGCTGACCTTCATATAATTCTCCTTTAAACTTTTTAACTTTGTATGATAAATTTAGACCATCGGCTGTTCCTGTCCATGGATGCCCATTTCTAAATTCACCTTCAAATACTTTTTTATATGAAATATATTTCGTACCATTAAGGGGATTATTATTTTTCCAAATTCCTTCGAATTCTTTTTGCCCCATTTCATTATAAGATGTTCCTCTTCCTTCTAGATTACGATGATTAATTTCTCCTTGATAACTGATTTTCTGGTTTTTATGGAATAAAGTTGTAATTCCGTTTGAAACTTTACCGTTTTTAAATTCTCCTTTATAGAAATATTCATTCTTGCCATCATCAGTCAATTTATATAAAGTTCCTTTTTTAATTAATTGTTCTTCATATGTATACTCATAACATTTTATTGTAGATTCATAATATCCATAAATAGTATCTTTAATAAACTTTTTTGAATTAAAGTGACCAGAACATTTTATATTTCCATTACTATTATAAAGCGCTCCATTACCTATAAATGCTTTTGGGCTATCACCTACAAAAAAAAGTACTCCATCTATATATGTTTCATAAACAGTTTTTCCGTTCACTAATTTTTCCTTAGGCTTTTCGGAAGAAATAAAGGTTAGACTATAAATTTTTTGTAATATAATATATAAATCAATATCAACTAATTCATCAACTGAAGACACCTTAATTTGATCCATTAATGAGAATGGAATAAAATCAGCGAATACTTCCTTGGATAGCCTCTCAATAAATTCTATTAATTCATCATTTATTTCATTTGCTTTATATTCTTCCAGTATATTTTGTAAAGCGTAAAATTGTTCATACAATTTATAAACCCTATTCAACTCTTGATTTGTAAGGCCATCCCTTAAATTAGCTACATTTTTAATCCATTCGGCGCTAAAATAAATTCTATTTATTTTAGGTTCAGTTCCGTTTAGCACACAATTTATATATATATATCTTAAATTTGAAATTCCTCGTTGAAGATCATAATAAACAATAAGTGCATTTTCTCTTACTATTTCTTTATCACGAGTTTTTTCCAAGTCCTGTAGTTGTTGAGATACTAATAAGCTACTCTCACTTACTTTCCATACTAACTTACTAAAAAAAGTTGTTGCACATAAAGCGTAAATTGCGACTAAGATTGTAAATATATATGAAAGAGCTGTTACAGAACTAGCAGTTATATTAGGCTTTCCCCGATAATCCCACATTTTGAGAACGGCTTCAATTAAATCTCCAAAAATCAAGTAAGCAGCAATAAAGGAAGCGATGAGTGGTAATATAATAATACTCAAAATTACTTTTCTGTATTTCTTGAAAAAACTAGTTTCATTTGGCATGGTATTTCCTCCAACAGATTAATTATGCATTCTATTCTACTAATATATATGATACTTATCATTAAAGTGTAGGGAAAAGTCTATCAAAACAATCTGACCTTTTAAGATTGAAACGAATATTATAAGTTCTATATGGAGTACCACCAGCATTTCGTGAATTTCGTACGCCAAAGTTTTAAATGTTTAAATTATTGGAATTGTGTCAATACCGATAGTAAGCAAAGTAGGGAAAAAGGTTGGCGCCGTAAAATATCCTTTGCGTTTTCTTGAAAGCTCGCAAATTATAAGCGCGCTTAGAAAGTAGCATGTGAATATGTACATACTGATCCGGAGTTTGGATGCTATTGCCCAGTTAGAGCATTTCTGAAAATGAAATTTGCTTACTGGGCTATTTGTGTTTTTATTTTGTGGGAATGGTGTCGCCGAGATTGCGATTTTAAGGCGATTATCTTTTCTTTCATGGGTAATTCATCGATAAATTGCTCCCAGGGTTCAACAGGGAAACATGCAAAATGGAATATAATAAGAAGAATGAATGCTTGTAAAAGAGCAGTTCTTTTTAAGTATCAAGAACTGCTCTTTTTAAGGGGAAAAGTTAACTAATAGTTAATTTTTCAACGCCACTTATTTTTTTTGCCTTTTGGACAAATGGTTTGTATTTAATGGATTCTAGATCATAGCGTTTAACATCATAATGTTCAGTCCAGAAGCCTTCGGTATTTGAACTTGGGTTATAGATTACAGCTTTATAATACGTTTCATGATTTAACCCTAGTGAAGTGCAAATTCGTTGCATTAGGTTATTATGTTCGCAGTAAGCATGTTGATCAGCGGATGTACCAGAATCAGGGTCTAAATAATTTAGAGAATCAAAGATGTGAAAAATTTTATTGGCATGGTCTACATACAAATCAAAATGATTGAATCCTGGTCCGTTATTTGCAACGTTTAACTGATAACAATCCGTATTGAGAGACTCGTATAAAAAAACAGTTTGTTCATTTGTGCTTTTCATAATATAACCTCCTGGAATAATAGTATGTTAAAACCATATCACATATAGAACTTTGATTTTGGACTTGGCTTATCAAATGGGGTAATTATAAATTTGTGTTCCAGGAGGTCATTTAAAACGGTTGTTATCTATAATTCTTCGAATCTATTAAGTTACTTGCGTATGTATAAAGCTTTTTATAATCTTCCGCATCAACAGGTGAATCTATTTGTTTCACACCACCCTCTATTTCTCTGTGAATTCTGTTAATTTCGGATGGATTATCCCATATAGTATAGAATTCTTCATTTCTATACTTATAATATTTTCCGCCTGGTTGAAATTCTTTTCTTTGTTTAAGACCGCCAACAGCAATATCAATGATTTCACCATTTAGTTTTACCCACATATGAAATTCGTGTTTTGGATTCCAAAGGTATGCTATGTTAATTGGCGGAGCAAAGTGTAATTCTCCAGCTGCTAGTTGTGAGTCTATATTGTATTTTTCTTTGAGCAAATCCCTTGTTAAATATGAAGTATAAGCACATGCATCTCCCATTTTTATATTAAATTGTTTAAATGAATCCATAATACTATTTATTATTGTTACTTTTATATGATCTGTTATCATCATAATCTTTTCTCCTTTTCAAATGTTTTTACAAACGATATCGATATCTGTTGCTCTAATCATAACATGTCAAACAGGAGAAAGAATTATCGATTTCGATGAAAAGGTTTTCTTAATTAATTTTAATCAAGAAAACCTTTTCTATTGATTAAAATTTCATGTACCGTATTTAGGTTGAGCCCCTAATCCTTCCCAAAAAACTATATAACGATGTAGTGCTTCTATGCTTTTCAAACCAAGGTGTAACTTAATTTCAACAGGTGTCATTCCTTTTTGTAAGGCGTTTAGTATCCAACGATTCCGTAACGTTGTAGGAGTGACATGAATATTTGCACGTTTAATTTCTTTTTGTAGCATCCGTTGGACACTGATTTTTGTTAGAGCTGCAGGAGCATCTTTTTCATAATTCCATCGAAATGTTTGTGGCCCGAAATCAAAAGCTACAAACAACGGATCGTCACTTTGTTGTCTTGGTCGTACAGTTTCTGGAATGTCATTTAAATAGTCTAGGACTAATTCTCTATCTTTTTTTGATAGCCTCACGGCGCGTTTGAACGCACTTGTTTGTCCTGGGGTAATAATACCTTCACTAAGTTTTAAATCGTGCATGGATAGCGAAATGATGTCCTGAATAGATAAACCATACTTTAGCATGAAACGGACTAACAGGATATTTCGGTTCAAGATGTGTATTCTTCCGGATGCCTGGTATTCTGATAATCCATCTAAACTTTTTATAGTGCGCATTAGTTTGCGTATTTCCTTGTCAGAAGCGAAGTTTTTTGATGTAAGGGGTGGAGGGGCAACATCACTTTTTAAATCGCTTGTATTACCATGAAACTGTAGAAAGTTAATTACAACTCCTTTAATCCTTTTTATGTTAGATGTAGACGCTCCACGATCTCTTTTAAGAGTATTTAAGAAACTAAACAATGTATTTGTATCGAAAGATTGAAAGACTTCTTGAGAAGGTAATGGGTGTCTTTTTTTGATCCAGGAGACAAAAATTGATAGATCGTATTGATATCTTTGGAGAGTAGATTCTTTGCGTCCACGACTCTTAAGTGAAGACAAAAACATGATAACACTTGTTTCGTAATTCATTTCTATATACCTCTCTTTTCTAAAAATCGTGTACCGCAATTATACGCTAAAAATCTTACATTAAGCAATAGGGGTTTCTTATCCCTCCTATGTTCTTCTTCCTCATTTCTTGTTTTTTCGTCGCGAAGCATCATCTAAAATAATGAGGGGATATGTTTTCTTTACTCGTAATCATAGGTCATTTTAGTCCCATTACGTGGTCGGTTCTGAAAATTCAATTTATTTTTAATACGAATGTTTCATGATTACATTTAACCCTTTATTCGCATTAATATCGAAGTGGATCAGTGATGGAAACATCAATTTTTTTAATAATATCTTCGATATTTCAAACAGAATATACTAAGGAATAAGTTTAGAATATATTTAAGAATTACTTATGGAATTACTATAGAAATGAATAGAATAGCTATAGGAATAGGCGTAAGAATACTTGTAAATTAGTTCTGTACCTATTCCTATGGTCATTCTATACTAAAATCCTATTATATCAAGGTAGATTCTAATTCTTATAAAGATCAAGATTACTGAAGTTATCCTTGAGATAGTAACTGTATTCGTAGAATACCGTAACTAATCGAAAGGCTATTAGTCTTTTAACTACAGTAAATCCGCGGCGGCCGGCAGCCCATTCATTCCATATTTCATCATCTAATCACATTTCAACATCTTTCGTATTTCGGTACGAAACACCATCCATCGTTCCTTTCATAGTATATATATCACATATATTGTACATATATTATCTTCTTATATATTCTCTCTATATAATTACTCTTTACAGTAACCCATATTGTCACAGCAGCTATACTCCCTATAGTTCTCTTATATAGAAAATGCTAGTTGCCCTTAACGGACAACTAGCATTTTCCTCCTAGTGCTGATTATTATTTTTTTGTTTATTTTTTCATGCTTTTCAAAAGAAAATATAAGCTTATTTAAGTCATTCATAATAGCTTTTAAAGGATACTATTTTGATCCACGGCCCCAAATAAACTACCTTTTGATTTTTCTTGTTTTACTTCTGTTTCTATTTTCTGTTCACTTACATTCTTTTTTTCTACAGAATGATTTTCAGGAGTTGCGACTTTTTCAACAGAAGGTTTTTCAACAGGCATATTAGGAACAGTCATAGCAGCATTACCATGTAATAAAGCTTTCATTTGATTAAATTCTTGATAAAATTCATCTTTCAACAATAAATCTCTATGCATTGCTTGTTGTGCTTCAAAACTTTTTACATCCAATACACCATATTGCTTTATAAAAAATTGTGCCAAGGTAATTAGTGATTCGCCTATATTATCTTGCTTTTCATACCAGGCCCAAAAATCAGGATCATTTACCTTTTTTAGTTTCCATCCATATTGTTCTGGTTTTTTTTCCTTCATAATTTAGCACCTACCTAAGCTAACACTTCATTTGCTAGTACATCTAAACCTTCAATGTTCATATCCACCGCATATTCAGCTGGAATCCATAGTAATTCCAATTTGTTTTTCTTACAGAATGATATTAATTCATTTTTTAAATCATCTTCTAATGCAATTGAACCTCCACCATAGATTGCAATTACTTCAGCTTCACTAGCTGTATTATTTCTGTATTTATTACGAATATCACGTAAAATGTTTTCAGCTTGAACAAAGCGAGTTTCATAGAAAAATTCTTGTGATTCTTTATGGAACTTATGCTCTGTATTTAATAGAATTTCGGCGAATTGTTGTCGAGTCAACTCTCCAAATCCCGGTCTACTTTCTTGCAATAAAGCGATTGCTTCTAGTAAAGCATGGCCAATTCCTCTACGTTCACCCGTACATGAATCAGGAATTGGATTCAATCCGTCTGTATAGATATATTCTGTTGTTCCATCACCTACATCAGCATGAAGAATTTTTTTCTTCGAGAATACTTCTACTGTTAATAGATTTTGAATCTGTTCTTCACTATACATTAGTTCGTTTTTACAAAATTCCACATATCTACTAAACATTTTATGATCGCCATCGGCAATCGCGCGGATCATTCGGTATAATGGCGGGATTCCTTCGCGTGTTACTCTTACTTTTTCAAAGGTAACTGTAACAGTAACCTTTTCTTCAGCAACATCTACAATTGCAATATGTGATTTTTCTACAAATCTTCTTTCTAATTCCCTAGCATGTTCTGGTTTCCACTCACTTGCTGGAATAGCTGTAGTTAAATTCACCTTTACATCCAGTGTTTTTGGTAACTCTCTAGTTTCTCCAAATTCCTTTTGAATCGCCTTTGCAGCAACAATACTAACTAGATGAATAATTGGCAGATCGTCTTCATGTTTTCCGCCTTCTTCAATGTCCATTGTTGTAGTATCCTTAGCGAAATTCATAGCACGTTTACCTACTAAAAATTGACCACTACGCTTAATTGAAGAACTTGTAATATGTACGTTTAAGTCATCTAATAAATTCACAACACACTTCTCGATATCTGTTTCGCTTGGAGTAAGAGGTTTAAATAAACGTTTGTATACACTAGGGATTTTTTGAACCTTATCATCAATTTTGAACTTTACTTTACTATTTCCAATATCAGCTTTTAAGTTGCATAGTACACTCACAAATATCTCTCCTTTTAATAACTATTTTATTATTTTATGAAAACTATTTAAATACGATAACATTACAAAAAAATTACTATTTAATAACTTAATTATATTTTACCATGTTCTAAGAGTCTAAGCAACCATAAAATGATTATAAAACCACAAAAAGATTACTTTTTAATTACTTTTAAATAACTAAATGATTATCGAAAGGTACAAAATGATTATCGGATAGGTAAGAAATGTTGTTGGTGTACGATTGAATAACTTTTAAATACTCTTTTTGTAGGTATAGGTTATGTTCTGGTTATTCAACAGGTTCTTTTTAGTTGTTAAATAGTAATCTGTTTAGATTTCAATTATGAGGATATACATAACTTCAATACACTTCCTAATTTCTGAATTCTGTTTTATAAAAAGACCCTTCATAATGTGAAATCTTATGTATAGAAAGAGAGAATACAAATATATATTGTTTTAAGCTCGTAGATTGGCTTGTAAGAGGTTTTTTGTAGTTTTATAGGGAAAATACTATTAGTTTGCTGAAATGCAGAATATGAGGTTTAGCGAATATTAGGGAAGATGTTTAAATCTTTAAGTTTTACCTTCTGTTATTGATATCTTATCTAATAAAAAAAGCAAATCTAAAATGGTGATATAAAATCTGTATTTATTACTTCTTGTTTTAAAAATAAAACCAATAAAAACAATAAATACATTAGGAAAAAAAAAGATGCAATTAGACCTTTAGTATCAAGGTTTTTTGGCGATTACACTTAGTAAATTACAAAGTAAATTCCTAAGTAATTTTCTAAGTCAACATTCTATATTATCGAATATTCAATAATAAAAGAGAATATTAGGGAAGTAAGGCCAGTTTTGCAGAGTTTAACAGATAAAAAGAATAGCGAAATATAGGGAATATAGGGAGTATAGGAGAAGTGCTAGAGGTTTAAATTGCTTAATTAATTTTGTGGTAGATAATAGATGATCCATATGAATGAAAGAGTGTTTGCCTATTTTTATGAGCATAATGATATATATGATAGATTCTTTGAAGAAAAATATATACCAATTTAGTTTTTAGACACAACAAATAGCCTTGCATACCCCTTATTTTTTTGCAAGGCTCAATATAAATATATTAAAAAAGGCTATCTATATGTAATTCCTAAAGCTTTTGTAAATACATCAAGATTTCCAATAAGGTTAAATCTATTTTGCTTTACTTCCGTTTGGTCATGACGTTTTTGTTTATTTAAATGGTCTTTATATTTAATCATATATGCTTCTTCTACCCATGCAGCAATATGGTCTATAGATGATGCTTGTACATTTAAACATTCTAAAGTTTCACAGAAAGCATCAAATTGTACTTTATCCATAGATTTTGGCATTTTAATAGCTATTTTGTAACAATCTTCTTCAGTTACATGATTATTGTTTTTAAAACGTTTTTTTGCATACTCATATAAATCAATTTGGTCAGAGCTTGCATGTTCTTGGAGTTTCTTTGGTATTTCAGAACTTGAATCTAAATTGAAATGATGAACTCCTTGTTGTCTATTGTTATTTAGCTGTTCTTCTTTAGGTTCTTCAGTTTGCTTTTTATTGAGTACTTTTTCTTGTAATAGTTTAGAAAATGTATCTGTTACTTCAATTGCTAAAGCCCATTTTTTTCTAAAGTACTCAATGATTTGTATGTAATTTGAATGGATCGCTAAAATATATACAGATGGAGCCTTTTTTCCTTCTCTACGTGTTTTAATTTGTTGGCATACACCTATTTCTTCTAGCCATGCGATGATTTCATTAATTAGAGGTTTTGAAATTCCTGATTTCTTGCTGATATAGTCTTGTCTTACTTGAGAATATCCTTCTTGCACTAGGAAAGATAAAACTGTTTCAAGAGCTTGATATCTACGAGTTGTTTCAAGAAATTCTTTAGTGGTAACACCTTCTAGGTCCCAAACAATATTATCAATTTCTTTGATGACCTTTTTGATTGCTTTATTAATAGCACCAGGTGTTTTTGAAAGATGGTGAAGTTGAGGACTTAATTCTGATTTTGCTTTGCTTAATAAAAAATTTTTTAATAACACGAAAAAACCTCCCTAATATTTCCAGCCCAATATCGGAAAATTAGCGAGTTTTTTGTTCACAAAACTTCATTACTTATGATATAATTTAACCATAAAATAAATTTTGTGAAAAAACTCTGCTAACGTGGGTTTTCAATTGATACAGTCGCCAAACTAGAAATCAATTGAAAACGGTGGGTGGAGTTTTATTTTTTTGTCTTTTTTTTTTATAAATTGAACTTAATTTCCTTTTTATATGAAATAACTATAACATAAATCTCTTTTTGGATTATATATTTCTAGTTATATATTTTATCTTTTTTTCATGAAATATCAACTCATTGAAAAGTCTATTTCTTCCGTTTGATTAATTCTCAAAAAAAATCTCCATTAATAAACTTATTAAGGTAATTAAGGGGATTTATCCCTTTTGATTTAATAGAGTACAAATTATACAATGTTAAGGTCTGACGAGCAGAGCAATTATAATCTAGTATTTCTTTAAGGAAAAATACTTTTTTATAGTTAGCGAGCTTTTTTTATTTAAAGATATTTGGAGGGATAATAAAATTGTTATTTTCAAAGTTAATAGATTTATGCGCGCTTTATGATTTGCATAAAAAAAGAAGCAAGGAATACCAATTTTCGGGGGTTCCGGAGATGGATTCTGAAGATATTAAAGAGTTTTATAAAGTAGATCACTCAATTGATATTCAATTTTATAATGAAGTGTCGGATTTACAAAAATATAAAATCGCTAAATTTGAATATCAAAGTCTAAAAGAAAGCGGCAACCCGTTTAATGATCTGGTAAGCGGTGAAGCTTATTTAAATAAAAATGAGGATGCGCCTAATGTTATTTTTGTTCATGGCTGGCGTATGGATAGTAATGAACGTGTGAAAAAAATCTTTCATGAAAAAATGATAGATTTAGATTGGAATTTATATTATTTTACTCTACCTTATCATTTTGCTAGAGAACCGGAAGAATCATTGTTTAGTGGTGAGTATATGGTAAGTGCGAACATACAACGTACTGTCAAATCTACACAACAAGCGGTTGTTGATCTAAGAGGCTTGATTCATTGGATCAAGAAGAATAAAAAAGGACCTGTAATTTTAATAGGTGTGAGTTTGGGTGGTTTTATTACTAATTTAACGGCATTAGTTGAACCGGAAATTGATGTATTGACCTCTGTTTTTTATGCAAATCGTCTTTCATATTCAATCTGGAATACAAATCCAGGGAAATATATTAAAAAGGATTTGTCTGTTCATGGTGTTACATATGAAGAACTCGTGGAGAGTTGGGAAATTACCGAACCAAGTCAAGCTACTCCAATAATGAATCACAAGAATATTCTATTGATTTCAGCAAAGTATGATCAATACGTACATATGAAGGATACAAGTTATCTTTGGGAAGCATGGAATAAACCTACGCGATATATATATAACTGTGGTCATGCTGGAATTGTACTTAAAAGAAAACAAATTGCATTGGACACTATTGGATTTATTCGAAAACGAATATTTGAAAACGAATAATATTGGGGTGTGTATATGATAGTACTGGTGTTTTTGCTGTGGATGATGGCAGCCATATTATTTCTAACTAATCCTAAAAATGAAGAAACACGGTGGGCGAGTGCAATTGCCCTGTTTGGTGGATTTGGCGGTTTAGGAGTGATGCTCGGAATAGGGCCAGATCGTCCAGAATTAATTTTATGGATAGATGCAATTGCAACATCATGGGGACATTATTTAACGCCTTATGCTATCTGGATGTTTGGAGTTGTGTTTTCAGGAGTGTTTAGGACTAATTCACATCTAAAAAGAATACTAAGGAATGTATTCTTTTTAATTCCAGTCTTCTATATGTATAGTATTGATCAAATATATCCTGAGTTTAAAACCCATTATGTCATTTTGGCTTATTGGACAGTTCCTTATGTTATGGGAACAAATATATTAATGATTTATTCTACCTTTCGCGAGACAAGGCCAGCTATAAAGAAAAATAAAATATTTACATGTGTAGTTATTCTTCCGGTAAATACTTTTGCCTTGGTTACAAATATTATTTTGGAAGCTTTGGGTATAAAGGATATATGGTTTTATAATCCATTGGTTATTGCCTTTCAGTTTGTTATATTTGGGTACCTTATTATAAGATATGGTTTTTTAGATGTTAAAATTCGTTTCGAAAGGCAGCATAGAGATACCACTATGAAGGCTGTTGCATCTGGAACCGCATTATTGAATCATACGATCAAAAATGAAATAGCAAAAATTGATTTTTTAGTCAGTCAGTTAAAAGAACATAATTTAACTGAAAAAGCTAATGAGAGTATAGAGTTAGCCCTTAATAGTACTCAACATGTTTTAGAACTTTCAGCTCGTATCCAAAGTAAATTAGACGTTATGAATTTAAAGGAATCACAATTTTGGCTATCAGATAATATTGAATCTACATTAGCTTTGCTTCAACCGTATTTAAATTCAAATGTACAGGTTATTAAGCAGTATGAAGTAGATGTAAAAGTACACGGTGATCCCATACATATACAAGAAACCTTATTAAATATCATTAAGAACGCTTTAGAAGCAATGGGTAATGACGGGAGATTATTAGTTAAGCTTTATAAAACTAGACGAAAAGTATATATAGATATTACTGATAGTGGGAAAGGGATTCCAAAAGACAAACTAGATCAGGTACTAAATCCTTTCTTTAGTACCAAAGGTACGAAAGGAAACTATGGATTAGGTCTTACATACTCCTATAACGTAATGCAGAAGCATGGTGGCGATATTTCTATTAAGAGTAAAGTTGATCAAGGGACTACATTTACTTTGTCACTTCCAGCCAGGAGGGTTCTTAAAATTAATGAACAATTTAATATAGATGGGAGATCGTAAGGGATGACTATAATTAGATTGGCCGTTGTTGAAGATGATCCAGTATGGATGAAATGTTTGTGTGAGTATATAGAGAAGGAAAATGATTTAACAGTTATTGAAAAAGCTACGACAAAAGAAGAGGCTTTTTCAATAAATATCGAAAATATAGATGTGATACTACTGGATTTAACATTATCTGATTCAAGTGATAATGAAAATTTAAATGGATTAGAGGTTGCAAATCATTGGAATGATAGAGGCTTTAAAAATATTATCATGTTGACTTCTTGGGAAGAACAAGAAATTATTTTGGAAGCATTCGATAATGGCGCTATAAATTATGTGACTAAAACCTCATATAGAGACATTCCAGGCACAATTAGAGATGCATATCAAGGTAAGGTAAGTATTCATTCGGATGTTTCTTTTACACTTGTTAATGCTTTGAAGACGGAAAGGAAAATGAGTGTTTTAACACCTTCGGAGAGGGAAGTATATAAGTTAAAAGAAAAAGGCTTAAATAAGAATCAAATCGCTGATATGTTGTTTAAATCAGTAGAAACTATAAAAAAACAATTTAAAATGATTAATAGTAAAATAAAAAAGTGATAGTTTAAAAATCGTAAAAACATTATATCGTAACATTTAAATCACGGTTCGGGAAGGGGTGTTTTTTTAACCCTTCCCGAATTTATTTTAGGCTCGTATCATATATACAGTAATTTAATTATTCGATATCGAATATTAAGGGGCTGAGTACAATGATAACTATGATAAGAGAAGCAAGGTTGCAGAAAGGCTGGACTCAATTAGATTTAGCAAAAAAATCCGGTGTTCCACAACCGACTATTTCTCAAATTGAAAGTGGGGAAAGAAAATACCCTACTTATCAAAATATCAAGAAAATAGCTGAAGCTCTTGGGATAAAGACCGAAGAGCTTATGAAAGAATAGCTATTTGTATGACGGTTGAACGACATCCAATTGTACAAACAATATCGTTCAATCGTCATATTTTTATTTAACGTATTTAGTATTTAATGTCACCATAATTTCTATGCCGAATTTAAATGAATTCCGTAATCTGATTAAATGTAATATTCAGTGGAGGGAGATTTATGCAATTTAAAGAAATTGATCAGCAGTTCATTGAAAAACAAATAGAAAAAGACTTGTTTGAAGACGTACTGAATAATCAAGAAAATCCAGTAGAATTTTTCTATGAGATTCTAGATGTACTTCAACAATTTGAAAATAAAGGGTAGAGTATCCTGAAACAGATACCCTACCCATTTATTTTTCGTTATGATCTTCATTGTTTTCTTTTATTTTTTTTAATTCTTCATCTTCAGCATGTGCCGTGAAATTTAAGTAATTGACATATTTGATTAATTCTTGTTTAACCATAGGTTTTTTGCTATCTGGAATATTCTTGTATCTTTCATATATTTCATTGGCCAATTGAGAGACTACTTCTTTCTTTTGTGCTTCATTATCAAAAACTTGGTGGTTTAACATATAATCGATGCTAACTTTGAAATAATTAGCTACTTTTATTAACATATCGAAATTTGGTTCTTTATTACCAAGTTCCCAAGAAGATATGGCGCTTCCTGTTACGCCAAGTTCTTTACCTAATGCGTTTAAGCTTAACCCCTTTAAATTCCTTAAATTTCTTAAATTTCTACCAAAAATGTTGTCTTCCAATCCAATCAACCTTTCGTACTTTATTGCGATTAGTTGAAGTCACTTCACTTGTTTTATTCCGTTGGAATAAAAATGTTCTTCTAACTGTTGATGTTTGATTAATAATCAAATAGAATATAGACAAGGAGGTGAGCATTTGGCTTTGTCAAATAAAACTAATTCAACAGTTTTACGAAAAGTTAGAGAAGAAAAAGATCTAACTGTACAAGAAGTTTCTAAGGGTACTGATATTCCTGAAAACACTCTTTATAGCATTGAAATAGGCAGAAGTGGTGTTAATGCTAAAAGGGCTAGGAAAATAAGTACATACTTAAAAGAGCCTCTTGAAAGACTGTTCGAATCTAGTTCATATTATGCCAAACTTGAGGATGAACACCCTCGTTAGCTAATCGCTTTAAAATATTTAAATTTTATCATTATGTATACACTTTTCTATTGTAAATGATAAGAAGAGTTTATAAGCATTGATAAGATAAAAAAATATTATTTTATTATTATTTTTCTTTTATTGATAGTAAATACCTTCAAAGGGGGGAGTTTATGGAAAAAGAAAGTAGGCTTACATTTTATGATGTATCTTGTAAAGCTCACTCTGTAAAAACTTTTGATGGGAAAACATATCAGTTAAAAGGTGCTGTCGCTATCGAAAATAAAACAGGGGAGATCGTAAAAATAGCCCAAGTATATTATAAGGTACGATCAGTAGTGGATAAAAATAATAACCTTATTGCTAAAAGGAAAAATCCAGAAGATGAACTTGTAGCGATAAGAAAACCCAAAAAGATTGCAGAGTAAGTTGAAGTTTAGCGATTTTGAAGTGTGCTGTGAGAGTATTTTAAGATTCCGTTTGAATGTAATATCTTTTGGTGGGGATTCCACTTGGAATTTTGTAAACAGCACAAATTGATCCTTTGATAAATGAATATTGCGTGCCGCCCTTGATATGGTCACTAGAGGGTTAGGTCGACGAGTAGAGTTTGGTGAGTGGAACTTAAAACTCATCTGTGGCCGTAATTTAACAGTGTATCGATGATCTGATTGATATAATCGTGAGAAATATCCCAAGAAGACGTTTCGATGAAGCGATCAATATCAAAAGGTAGATATACGAGGTTCTTCGTACATGCCGAAAACGTTGTGCTGTGTGAGGCTGTTATAAGTTAGAGTGGGAATAACTTATAACAGCCTCATACGAGGTCGTCAATCTAGCCATAATTGACAAAATTTTATTCTTTTACTTTATACAAATTGATTATTCTCAAGTAGACTTCAAAATCGCTAATTATAAGAAATTAGATTTTATAGGTGGTGATGTTAAAAATTCGTGAACACCTTGATATTATATACAGTTTACATGAGTTTAAATGTTTTTATGGATTTAAAGTATCTGATTACTAAAAACTATTGGCACTTAATATTTTTTAGTCTTTCAATAGTTCTTTGTGTAATTCAGAATAAGAATGTGTTAGCTCTACTCGTAATCGCAATTGTTGCATTAATAATTGGTGTGTTAATTAGAGAAAAAATGCCACTGGCTAAGTTTTCGCCTGGAGATACAAAAATGATAGTGATTTCATCTATGTATTTATATATCTTAGGGTCTTTGAAGATACATTGGCTATTGATACCGATTTTATTACATGTAACAGTATTCATTTTATCAGCAGTAATATATGGGTTAATTGTGATTTTATTGTTTGTAAAAAAATATATATTTACCAGAACAATAAGCGGCTACCATTCCTTTAAATTTCTGAAGATTAGCATTGAACTAACAACAGAAGGTTTGAAAATAATCAGTATGAGTTACCGTTTTCCGGCAGCAATCTCTATAATTGCTGGTTTTATGTCGCTAGTATTGTTACAGTGGTAATATATTTTGTATTATAGGTATATTAAGATGAAATATTAAACTGGAGGATTAATCATGAAAAAAACAATTCTAACTACAACAGCAGCATTAACAATGATGGGAACGGGTATGGGAATCAATGTTGACCATATCAAGCCAGCTGAAGTTAAAGCTGATACTATATCATTCTATGATGTACCAAATAACCACTGGGCGACTAAAGCAATCACAAACTTAGCGAATAGAAATATTGTTGCTGGTTACGGTAATGGACAGTTTGGTTTTGGCGATAATGTAACTCGTGGCCAAGTTGCTCGCATGATCTATAACTACTTAAAGCCAGCGGATGCGGGTAATTTCAAAAACCCATTTAGCGATATTAAAGGGCATATGTTTGAAAAAGAGATTCTAGCACTTGCTAAAGTTGGTATTATTAAGGGGTATGGAGAAGGGAAATTTGGCCCGGATGATATCTTAACTCGCGAACAAATGGCGCAGGTACTTACAAATGCTTTCAAATTTGAGGGAACTAAAAATACATCATTTGTAGATGTTGATAAAAACTCTTGGTCGTATAAGGCAATAGGTGCTTTAGAAGAGAAGGGAGTTACGATTGGTACAGGTGGTAATATGTATTCACCAGCATCAGTTGTAACACGCGAACAATATAGCCAGTTTTTATTTAATTCTATTAATGTAATAGAAAAAGAGAAAGAGACTAAGCCAGAAGAAAAACCAAACACTGGCGGAGAAGTTAAGCCAGAAGAAAAACCAAACACTGGCGGAGAAGTTAAGCCAGAGGAAAAACCAAACACTGGCGGAGAAGTTAAGCCAGAGGAAAAACCGAATACTGGCGGAGAAGTTAAGCCAGAAGAAAAACCAAACACTGGCGGAGAAGTTAAGCCAGAGGGAAAACCGAATACTGGCGGAGAAGTTAAGCCAGAAGAAAAACCGAATACTGGCGGAGAAGTTAAGCCAGAAGAAAAACCGAATACTGGCGGAGAAGTTAAGCCAGAGGAAAAACCGAATACTGGCGGAGAAGTTAAGCCAGAAGAAAAACCGAATACTGGCGGAGAAGTTAAGCCAGAGGAAAAACCGAATACTGGAGAAGAAGTTAAGCCAGAGGAAAAACCGAATACTGGAGAAGAAACTAAACCAGTTAACGTTCCAGAATGGTTAGAAACAAGTTTAGCAACGAATGATTTTACATTTACACAAGCTTGGTATGATGGGTCAGAAGCTATTAATAAAGCAGCATCTACTAACGCTCAACAAATTGTTAAAAATATAAATAGCAAGTATGGAACAAACTTGAAGTATAGTGAAGTAGGAGCAATTGTAAAATTAGTAGATGGTTCAAAAGAGCAATTTATGTTATCTGGTATGAATGCAGATGATTTTGGAATTACTTTCATGGCATCAAATAATGCTACTGTAGAGCTTGCTAAAGGTTTTGTTACACTTGTAAATCCAAATGTGAATTTAGATCAAGAAATTCAAGATATATCCTTAGCACCAAAAAATATTAAGGATGTTGAAAAAGGGAATTATAAAATTCACATCAGTCCAACAATGAAAGACAAAATGATTTCAATTCAAATCACAAAAAAATAATGGAAAAAGCCGTTTTAGTTACCTACTAAAACGGCTTTTTTATTAGAAATTAAAAATATTCCTCGAAATATAAAAGGAGGAAGATAATGAAGAAAATAAAATCAAAATTATTATTATGTATTTTCATTATTTCGTTATTTATTCCTAACTTTGCATATGCACGGAATAGTGATATTCCTTTTTATGATGGGAAGAATGAAACCTTGATAATTAACAAGGATTTGCAAATGCCAGGAAAGTATTTAAGGCCAGGTAAATTTTTACCGCCTAATGCACCAGCTGATATTTATTATACAGCTGATCTTCATTACCCAGCTCTTTACAATGGTAGTTTTGATTGGGGAAACCAAAGAGCTAACTTGGTGCAGTCTGTTGATTATAGTGAACCTTTTGTTAATATAGCAAACGATGGATATATTGGAAGCGGTAATACTATAGGTAATAGAATGATTACAGAAGTGGAAAGAGTAAACTCTCAAGTGATTTCCCAAAAGTATTGGGGGAATCCAGATTTTGTTTTAAAGTATATATTACCTTATGAAGTGACTAGTGTTGCGTTTCCTAAGTCGTATGGTAAATTCTATTGGATTAGGGATATGGCTTATCTTTCAGGCGGTATGGCGGGTGCAGGGCTACAAAAGGATATTAACAAATTTAATATCTTTATTGTACGTACTAGTTTTCCGGATATAAAAAAATTCCAAGCATCTGACGGTCCTAAAAGTAATACAGTAGATTTTCATGTTGAAGGTTTTGAATATGTAACCAAAAATAAAGGATATACAGATAATAATATAGGATCAGAAACTATAAATCCTTATGCGGAAATGGCTGGGGAGCGAAATAGAGTAAAATGGGTTCTGAAAATATATAAAGATGGTTCTGAAATTGATACTAAAGAAGGATATATCCGTTCTAATCCTAAGAAAGATTCAGAGAAGCCGGAAGAGGGCGATGCTGGATATTTTGGAGGGAAAGGATCAAGTAGCCCTATACGATGGCAGCCAACGACTTGTGGGAAGTTTGAAGCGAAATTACAAGTCTATGACGCTGTACAAAGACCAGCAAAGGAAAAGAAAACTTCCTTTACTATTTCGGGAAATGGTTGTGACAAAGAGGAACCACCAACTCCAGGTGGTGAAGGTGATGAAGATACATTTAAGTACAAAATGGATTTTTCAGTAGATCGTATTGAGGGTGAAACGGTTGAATCTGGTGGTACTGTAAAAACACCGGTTAAGGTTTCAAGAGCTGATTTTTCAGAAGAACGAAAAAAATACCGAGAAGAATTAGATCGAAAAATCCAGGATAAAGAGCGAGAACTTTATAATTTAGAGGACAGAAAAGAAGACGCGAGGGAAGAATTGAAATTTTGTCGATATGATAGAATTTGTACAATAGATGAAGAAGGAAATCAACATTGTGTTCCCCGTGATTGTTCATCGTATGAATATAATCTTGATAGAATATTAACGATTATTAGTACAGAAACAAAAAAATTAAATAAAGAGAAGAATAAAAGGGATAGATTAGATAAATTGGAGAGTGAATATAAAAACACCACTCCAAATGTTGTCCTCAGGTTCCAAGATAATATAGTAGGACAACAGAAGGTCAACTTATCCGAAGGACAATCTAAAGTTTTATATTATGATTGGAAAGTACCAAGTTCAGGACAAATTGAGGCTGAGATCAATCCTAAGCCGCGAAAATATGATAATAGTAAAGATGTATTAAAAACAAACTTTAATAATAATAAATTGGATACTCCAATTAATGTTGCTTCACATGAAACCTCTACTTGTTCTCAGCCTAATTCTACAGCTACGGTAACAGCTGTCGTGCGTACAATTAATAACGCAGGAGATAGGGACACATTATATGAACGCTTAACGGGTAGTATTGTGAATATATCAAAGCCTAAAATAAGAGCAGGATATGGATTTAGTTATGAAGTGAAAACAACCTACACAAATGAAGATTCATCAAGTAATGCTACGGGTGTGAAGAGTACAACGTCTTTCCTTCCTACAATGGTTAAACATCAACAGTATTCAAAAACAGAAGATGGATACAAAGTACCAATGGATGAAACACTAGGAGGATACAATCAAGTTTGGTCATTACCTCATACTTACGTTGAAAAGTTTTCAGGAAATGTATTTAATGATAACTATAAAAAGCATCCTAAATACAATCCTAATGAAACTATTTTAGATGGCGGGAGAAAGTGGTATACCGAATTTACACAAGCAGATGGAACGTATTCATTTAAAGCAATGGCTTATGGTGCGGGTGTTAATAAGTTAAATCTTTGTCTTACGGGAAAAATTGAAGTGGAAGGTTCAGGGATTGGTGATAAAAAAGGAAATGATGATTTTATTAAACGCTCTGTAAATCCACAAAATCCATTCCCAGGGCAAGTAGGGTGGAACTGGAAAAACAAAGAACATATGTTAACTAGTTTATCGGACTGGTGGAATACATGGAAATATCCAAATCCAAAAGATATACCAACAGGTTATCATATGGAGAGTTATAAAATTACTCCAGAAATGTATAAGCAAATTAAAGAATATAACATGACGCATGGTTCAGATGTTAATCTGAATAGTGATTTCCTAACGAGATTTAATTTTAAATAATAAGAAAGCCTGTTTTGAAAGTGGAATTAGCTTTTAGAACAGGCTTTTTGTATACGAAAAAATATGTTGGTGAGGTGTACAAATCAATGCAACCACCAAAATTTGTTGTAATAATGCTGGTGTTGATCGGAATTATGTTGTTTACAGCAAGTACCGGTTTTATGTTTGCAGCGGATACAAATGAAGATAATAGCTTACATCAAGCAACAGCTACAGCCATGTCAAAAGGAATTAATATGGGTCAATTAAGAGTTGATGAAGAAATAACCATTAATGAGAAAGTGGTTAAAGAAACCCTGATTAGAGAATATGTTAATCAGTCAAATTTCCATGATGGTGAAAAACGATTAAATATTTATGCCATTAACTCTCAACCAGCGATGATTGGAGTCGAATCATACAATACTTTTGCTATTCCTATTAAGAAATATTTAAAAGAACCGGATGATCAAACGACAGTTAGACAATTTGAAAATATGATTTTTGAAGCGAAAAAAGTAACGAAATAGGAGTTGAAGAAATTGGTGAAAAAGCTTCCTAAGAAAACCGTGAGTGTATTAATTGCTGTAGGCTTAGTAGCGACAATTGCGGGATATGAAAATTACAGAATTAATAGTGCGATAAATCCTACTAAGGTTTATTACAGTAAAGTTGATATTCCACCAAGAACAAAAATTACAAAGGATATGTTACAAGAGAGGGTCATTCCTGGTGATGCAATTGCTCCTAATGCTATTACAAATGTAAAAGATTTAGAAGGTAAGTATACAGTAAACGGATTTGGAGTTTCAAAGAACTCTTTATTGTACAAGGACAAAGTAGTTCCAAAGGATGAATTGCCGGATGCAGCTATATTAAATTTGAAGAAAAATGAAGTAGCTTTTCCGCTATTGGTAGATATTGAAACATCATCTGGTAATAGCATTATCCCGGATTCTTATGTAGACCTGTATTTTAAAGGTACGGTGAAGAATGAAACGGATCATACTGAAAAGCCTATATTTGGGCGTGTTGCAAAACATGTTAGGGTAACTTCAGTAAAAGATAGTAATGCTACAAATGTATTTGATCCTAAGAGTGTAGAAGTTGATGGATCATACAAAGACAATTTAAATAATGAGGCGAAGAATCGTCCGCTTGCTAAAATTTATACTTTCGCAGTTTCAGATGAAGAAAATCAATTGTTAAATAAGGGAGCCTTAATTGGTGAAATTATTCCTGTTGCTTCTGGTGAATCTTATAATGCCAATGTTGAAAGAACGAATGACGATTTGATTACAAAGTGGATTCAGGATCAGTCTTATAAAATAAAGTAAGGAAGGGGTCTTTAAAAATGGGGAAAATTATTGGAATATATGGTGCGCAAAGAGGATTAGGTGCAACAACAATTGGCCAATCTCTAACGAAGGTAATAGCAAATTCTAATTCAAAGGTGCTTTATATAGAATTAGATTATTTAAATGCTACTTTTGCTCATAAAACAGCAATATCTCATCCGGAAAAGAATATGGAATTGTTTATGGAAAAGGCAATTCTAGAAAACAGAATGGATATTCAGAAGTATATTTTGAAAAAGGATGATGTCGGGGATAGTAAGAGGTTTTCATGGTTTCCAAATAATATGGAGGTATTGACCTTTAGTAAGGACTTCAAAGAAAGGGGATTTCCTCGTTTTGAAACAGGTGTAGAAACGAAGGTAGAGAAGTTCATTAATAATTTTATTAGTAAACTAAAGGCGCTTGATTATGACTTTTTACTACTTCAGTTACCTAATCAAATAGAAAGTATTTTTGGATTACCTATTTTAAGTAAGTGTGATAATGTCGTAAGCATTTTAACAGGCAATCCAATAGTTGTATCGAAATACAAGAGCATAACAAACGTATTTAATAAGGCCGACTTCAAATATAAAGAGTGGGTACATGTATTTAATTTATGTAGCAACAAAATCGATGCGGAAGATTATAAATTGTTAGTAGACTTTGATGTGGCAACTTGTATTCCTTATGATCCGGAAAGAACTGAAATGGAATTTTCTTTAATACCTGGTTCGGAAACAATAGATGAGCATACAAAAATAATCGCTAAAAAAATAGGTTGCTTTATTAGAAATGAACAAAATAGATTTCGATTTTTAGTGAGTAAATAAAATTAAATGAGCTAAAGGCGGTGAGATATATGAAAAACACAATTTCTTTAGAAGAGTTTGGTTATACATCCTCAACTCCAGAAAAAGTAGATGTAGAAAAATACATTTATAATATTAAATCTGGTGGTCATACATCTACACCTTCTACTAAGGAAATACCACAAGACTTAATTGATACAGTAAAAAAATACTTGCTAGAGGATCATAAAGAGTTAATTCAAGAATCTTTTGGGGATGAAGTGAAAAAGGAAGCGCTAAGGGATGTAGTTTCTCAATTTATTACAACGCAGCCTAATATAGAAGGCTTTACTTTAGAGCAACTTGCTAAAGGAATTGTAGATGCTGTAGCTGGTCTGGATGTTTTAGAGCCATTTTCAGAGCAAGACAGTGTAACGGACATTATATGTAATAACTGGGATGAAATATGGATAAAGGATTTAGAAAAAGGAGACTATCTTTCAGATGTCACATTTAAAAGTAAAGAGGCATATATGGCTCTTTGTAATAAGTTTGTAAATGCATCTGGACAAACATGGACACATAGTAAGCCAAGGTGTGACGCTGATTTTCCAAATATGCGTATTAGTGTAGTAGGTTTTGACATATCAAAGGATGGTATTTCATTAGCCATTAGGAAATTTAGTAAAACACTAAGGATTAACGATCAAAATATTGTAAGTGATGGATTGGCATGTGCTGAAATGATTCCTTTATTCGGTGCCATGATGAAGTCGCGAGCGAGAATTTTGATTAGTGGAGAAACTGGTACTGGTAAAACAGAATTTATGAAATATCTTATTGGACACAAGAAGAAAACAGATAAACTCATTGCTATGCAAGATATAGATGAAATGAATCTGAAACATATTTATTCAAAAGATTGGAATGTAAAAACATGGCTAACAAGAGAAAGAGAAGATGCATCCAATTCCATTACCATTGATGATTTGTTAAATAGTGCTGTCAGACAAAACCCAAAGATTTTATTCATTAATGAGCTACGTGGAAGAGAGGCATGGGGAGCAAAAAAGGCAGCTGAAACGGGTCATGGGCTTGCTACAAGTTTACATTCCCCAAGTGCTATTGAAAGTGTAGAACGATATTCTAGTCTATGTCTAGAGGCTGTTAATATATCTAAAGAATACTTACAGCAAAGTATCGCAGAGAACTTTGATTTTGGTATGCATTTTGAACTTATGGAAGATGGAAAAAGAAGACTTGTTGAGCTGGTAGAGTATATTGGGTATGAAGACGGAAAACTAATTTATACACCTTTATACACATTTAACGTAACCGAATTTAAGGAACTAGAGGATGATAAGTATTTAATAAATGGTTTTCATCAACGAGAAGGAAAAATGAGCGAAAAGATGATTAAAAGGATGAAATCTAGAGGGATCAAGACAGAAGAACTTGAGGTTGCAAAGGAACTCCCTGTAGAAAAAGGGAGGGAACGTTAATTGGGTTTTCTTAATTATCTTCCATATTTTTTAATGGCAGTTTCTTTATTCTTTGTAGTTAATTTAGTAATTAATTTAATTCAGAGAAAAAATAGAAGTAAGTTATTTGTTACGACTGAAAAAGATGATGGTAAGATAGTGAAGTTTTTAAAGAAAAAAGGATTGTATAAATGGATCAGTCCTAACTATATTATGAGGGAAAGTAAAGATTTTAATTGGAATTTATCCCTCCGGGATTATCAAATCATACTAATTGTAGGGACCCTAGTTGGAGCCGTTGCATTGTATGGTTTTTTTATGTCATTAAGTACAACAATATTCGGGGTGTTAGTAGGGGTATCTCTTCCGCCAATCATTGGATTTTATAAGCGTAAGAGATACGAAGAATATGTGGAAAATCAGTTAATGGTTTATCTAGAAGCTGTAGCGAATGCAGTTTCTACACATGAAAATATGACATTGGCTTTTAAGAGTGTTTTACCGTTACTACAATCTCCTATAAAGGATGATGTAGAAAGATGTTTAATCCTATACACGGAAGATGGAAAAAGCATTAAAGATGCCTTTTATTCATTCGTACAAAAATATAATTACAAAGATATTAAGCTCTTTCATGATATGTTGGACCTTATATCAAAAACAGGTAAAGATACGGATGACATACTTTTAAATATTGCACATGAATTTCAAGATAAAAAAATATACCGTGCAAAATTAAAATCAGGTATGCAACCGCAAAGGAGAACATTTAAGCAAACGGCTATAATGCTTGCTTCATTACCTGTTGCAGCCTTGGCGATCAATGCTGATGATTATGTTGTATTTGCAAGGACAATACAAGGAAGGTTCATTCTTTTAGCAATAATTGTAGTATGCATATTTAGTGCATTTAAAATAGAGAAACATTCTTTCTACGATCCTACAGAAGATATCACAAAAATAAAATAATAAGAAGGTGATAGAGTGAATCTATATCCTTTGATTTTACTATTTATCTTAGTCTTACTCTTTGTATTAGTGGCTTACAACCTGGTACTGGAAAGACAAAAAAGTAAAAGGTTTCAGATTTATAGCATTGTAAAAAAAAGTAATGTAGCAAATAAAAGACAACCTATTTTGTATACAATGTTGTATCCAATTTTAAAATTAAAGAAGAATTGGATATCACAAGAACGTGAAAAAGAATTAGAGAAAAAGCTAAAAAAAGTTAATTCGAGTCTTACACCAATGGAGTTTATTATTAGTAAACTTACCTTCTCAATTATAAATTTTTTAGTTATAGCTAGTTTAATATTTTATGTTCCAGATTTAAAAATAGTAATTTTCCCTTTAGCTTTGGTATTTGCTGTTATGGGATTTTATGTGAAGGAATCTAAACTTAATAGTAACGTTAAAGCGAAACAATTAAGAATGCAGCTTGAATTACCGGAATATATGATTTCTTTGGCTTATATGATTGGTAGATATACAGCCTATGAAGCTACTAAGAGATCAATAGAATATGCTTCAGATAATTTAAGGCCATTAGTAGAAAATCTAATTGCACAAATTGAACTCGAACCAGGTAATTTTGAACCATATCTAGAGTTTGCGCGTGAGGTAGATATACCAGCAGCGTATCAATTTATGGTTGCTTTACAACAAGCAATGGTTATGGATGAAAGTCAGAGTAGAGAAATAATTAATAATCAAATTAAGTTAATGAGAAGACTACGGGCTGAATCTTATGAAACGTTAGTTGCATCGCGGCCAGGTATGGTCTTCAAATACCTTATTTCTATATATTTGTGCATTATTGTATTTGTTATAGGTTTCAGTTTTACATCTATTTATGAAAAGTTTGTTCATATGTTTTAACTAAATCGTAAAGAAAGGAGGTGATTTTCATGTATTATAAGTCACTTCTGGACAAGCTTTTCTTCAAATCAATATTTCTTGCAATATCTTAGTTGATAAAGCAAGAGATAGTTAGTTGAGGTTTTAATTAATCAAATAAATCTATTAAAAGAAGAGGAGAAATTTATTTATGAAAACATTAGAAATTAAAGAATTAAAAGGATCAAGTAAGGGGAAGGGTTCAGCTTTATTAACTCGTACAAAACAATGGTTGAAAAATGAGTCTTCAGATGAAACATCAAATAAGGTTTCATGGACTTACATTGGACTTGGAATGGCAGTTGTAGTTTTAGTTATCATGTACCCAGCATTAAAGTCAGGTACTTTTAATGTATCTAATTACTTTACTTCAATTACTGGCGGCGCTAAGAGTGAACCGTCTGGATGGTCAAAATAAGTTTTTAGTTGAAAGGGCGGTTAATCCGTCCTTTTCTCTTAATTTATAGAAAGGAGAAACATATACATGCAACAAGCAGTTACATATGTTGTTTTTTTCTTGTCGTTAATGTTCATTATTGTCTTTGGTGTAGAATTTGCAGGGCAAACAGTAGTTAACGTTAAGGCGAATGAAATTAGTGAATATGCTGTAAGTTTAGCAGAGAGGGATGGGGGCTTTACTCCTGACGTAATCAGTAAAGTAAATCAAAAATTAAAGGATAGCAATATGGATTCTAAAGATTGGAAGATGGAATATACACAAGGAAAAGTACAATTTAATCAACCTCTTACTTTCACTATCAAAGGGAAGTATAAATATAATTCGTTTAAATTACTTGAAAGAGGTATAGGTACCTTTGATGTATCAGTACAAAGTACTCGTTCAGGTGTAGGACAAGTTTATTTTAGATAATAAGCGGTCTTGAAGTGTACGGAAAGAATGAGCAAATATCGTTTGAGTTAAGATCGCAGTTTAGAAAATGTTCAATAGTAAGTAAATGATGGTTTAAATTAAATCGGAGTTCTTAGTAGACTTCAATATCGCTTGCTAGTACCTAGCAATAAAGGGTGACAATATTTCAATTCCATTTGAGATATATTGTCACCTTTTTATATAGATATCTTCTTGAAAGAATGGAGGTATAAGGGGAGTTAGTTAATTTGAAAGAAAACATAAGGGAGGGGCTGTTTATAGTTCTTTTCTAATAGGGGTGGATTTCGATGTTTACAAAATGTCGAGAGATTGGGATTTTATTAATGTTAATACCACTTTTACTAATAGCTTGTATTTTACAGGCAATGGGAGAGGTGAACGAAAAGTGAGCTCTATAATAATTGATCTTCTAATGAAATTTATGATGATTTATTTAATAGGTTATGTCACTTGTAGTTTTTTATGGAGAGTAGAAACAGATTTCAAGGAGAGATAATATGAAACGTTTATCAGGAGAAGTGTATCAAGATGATGATCCTTTAGCTTTTGCGAAGGGATGTAAAAATGGCTTAATCATTGCCCTTCCCTTTTGGGGTGTAGTTATAGGTGTTGTAAGTTTTATTATGTAAAAATTTCATAACAATGAAGGGGTGGAATTAATGATCGTTTCTAATGAAATTGCTGGTATTCAAACTAAAAAACAAGCGTATGAACTCGCTAGAAAAATGACAAAACAGGTACTTCATGAAGGCGCAGGCTTAACATGGATAAGAACAACACAATCATTTTTAAGTGGAGCCATTCTTTACGTAAAAGATAAGTATAAGGAAAAGGCTAGGTTATCAGATGTAAGAGAATTTGTTTTGCAAAGCGAAGAAAAGGAAGGTTTTTTGGAACATATCACAAATCACTTAGAAAAAGATCATCCTTCTTATCATGCGTTTTCAATTATGTTGACTTGTAAGGAATCCACAAGAATTCTTGTTATTGCCCTCTCTAATTTGTGTGTGAGAACTGTAAAGGAGTGAGGGAGTGAGAAATGAGGATTTTATTAAAACCAGAGGGAATATAAATGGATTTTGAATTTGCAAGGAGGTAGGAGAATGTGGAGTCAGTAATTTCACATTGTTTGTATGTAGTGTGTAGTTCAGTAGATAAGGTATCACAAGCGTATGAAATGGCGAAAGAAATTTTTAATCCAAAGGATCAAAGTGAAAACCTAGTAAGTCATCTGAACTTAACTTCTTTTTTCGTTCTTTGTAATGGCAGCCATACAAGATTGGAAGATCAAGAAGAGTATATGAAAGCAAGAGAAAAGTATATTAAGTATCTTAAAGATCAGGATATTCATTTCATAGACGCAACAAGAAAAAGCATTTAAAAGATTTGAAAAACATTAAAAAGGAGAGAGTAATTCTTCGTAGTTGATGCAAAGGAAGTGGATTTAGTGGCATCTAAAAATAAGTTTGAAAAAGAATTGGAGAAAGCCATGTTGAAGGTGTTAATAAAACATTGGCGATTTTTCCTATTGCTATCCGGTATATTATTTGTTTGGATTACAAGATACGAAATTTTAAATCGATTAATTCAGATTGTGCCAATTGTGAAAAGGGTTGTACATGTTAGTCTACTCCTACTATTTATCGGGGCTATATTTTGGATAACTAGATGTATTATTTTATATAGGCTCGAAAAGAAGTCTTATAAATACGTTTTAGTAATTCCTCATATGTCCGATGATGCTAAGGTAGATCAATTAGGAGATATGATTCGACAAGTGCATGGTGAGGGAAGAAAACCACTAGAACAGTTGTGGAAGGGTCGCGATTGGTACAGATTACTTATGTATCAGCCGGAAGATATAGATGGAAAAAGTCAAAAAGTTCGATTTTATTTAGGTGGACCAGAAGAGAATTTGACTTATTTAGTTAAAGCGTTTCGAAATGTATATAAAAACGCTGAGATCATAGAACAAAATATAGAAGATATTCCGTTTCCACGTAATAAATTGTTTGGTGGTGCTGTTGGCGGGAGAATGAATTTAAAGACGAAAAAATCTTTATCATTAGCCCAATATAAAACTGATAAACTCCCACAACTTATAAGTGGAATGGAAGAAAAGACTTGGATTGATGTTTCCTTTTCACCAGATCGGGATTATCGATTAACAAGAAGAATCAAAAAAGAAGAAGCTGAATTAAAGGCTCGAAAGAGATTAGAAAAAGATTTAGATGTATTTCAGAAAACGGAAGCAAAGGTATTAACGCAACGATTTTTAGGGAAAGAAACAGCGTTTCAAGTTTGTGTTTCTGTAGCAACTGAAATATATCCTGGTGTTAGAATGCTAAAAGGCTTGGGGAATATCATAGCTAGTATGATGGCTGATGTAAATGAACTTCGTTACCGTTCGTTTCGTCGGTCTATTTGGCGTATTCCAATTCCTTATTACGGGCGTATGACTTGGACAGGTTCAGAACTTGTTAATTTGCTCCATCTTCCGAATATCAAAGGTGATAAGGAAGATGAATTTGAGAATAAGATTTTGTATTTAGAAAGCGGAGAGAAGATGCTTCCTGAAGGTGTTCTTTCTACAGGTTTAACAATTGGAACGCTAGTTCATCCATTAGAAAAAGATCGTGAAGTAAAGATGACGGAAGAACAGTTTAAAAAGATGGGCTGTATTACTGGAGGTACTGGTGCTGGTAAAAGTACTGTAGCAGCAAATGTACTTGATAGCGCCTTAAATCTTTGGATTGAAAACCCAAATACAGCAAGTGGATTTTCGTTGTTTGATCCTACGCCGGATTTAGCGATTGTAGTGCTAAATCGATTATTAAAGGCAGAGTTAGAAGGTGCGAAAGTAGATTGGGATAAGGTTCACTTCATTCGTTTCCGGAAAACAAAGCATCCACCGGCAATTAACTTGTTACATCGTAATCCTGATGAAGACACACAAACGGTAGTTGATTCTATTTTCGAAAGTATTCAAGCGTTAGTCCCAAATCCAGCCCCACAAACCGAAAGGATTCTAAAAGCGATTATTGGAACGCTTTTATGTGATGGGAGTCAAAAACACTCTACATTAAGTATTATTGCGTTTGGAACAGATGAATTATTTCGAGAGCGTGTTTTGGATGGTTTGGAAGGTCCAGAATCAATGCATTATAGAAACCTATGGAAAAATGAAATAGGAGCCGCCTTAGAAGACAGTATGCAGCCTTTATTAAATCGGTTAGATATATTCCGTAGTAGCACATATTTAAAACGCATATACGGACAATCTGACTTTTCTCTAGATATTTTAAAGTGGATGGATGAAGGGCATCTTGTTTTTTATGATTTGTCAGGCATGGGAAATGCTGATATTAAGCTAACAATTGGTTACATCATGAATCAATACCATCGTATTGTACAAAAAAGACAGATTGGTTCGAAATTGCATTTAACATTCATCGATGAAGCTCATAAAGTACCAGTTCCAATTCTTCCTAAAATCGTAGCGGAGGATCGGAAGTATGGTCTGGGTCTTTGGATTATTACACAACAAATATCAGGGCAATTAGATCAAAAATTGGCAGATGCACTTACGGAAATAGGTGGTAATTTCTTTGTTTGTAGACAAGGTAAATCATCGGCTAAAGCTCTAGAGGGAATTATGCAAGGGAAATTCAGAGCGGAGTACTTACAAGGGTTGCCCGATTTGGAAGCAGCCGTTCAAACACAAGATAAGTTTGAGGGGAAAGCCAAAAATGTTTGGTGCATGATAAAAGCGAAGCCTTTAGATCGCTATAGACCGAATGGCAAGGTTGCAACGTATGGAAATGATAAAGAAATTGCTGATTCTAATGAATGGACATACAAAAAAATAGATGAATTAGAGAAGAGAGGAAAGTCAGCTGAAGAAATAGATCGAGAAATTAATCTTTTCTTATATGGCCAAGACATAACAGCTTTAACTAAAGTGAACTTGAAAAAAGAGGATGAATCACTCTTTGAAAAGGCCGAAAAAGAGGCGGCGCAAGAGGAATCGCTCTTTGAGAAAGCTGAAGAGGCGGCGCAAGAGGAATCGCTCTTTGGGAAAGCTGAAGAGGCGGCGCAAGAGGAATCGCTCTTTGAGAAAGCTGAAGAGGCGGCGCAAGAGGAATCGCTCTTTGAGAAAGCTGAAGAGGCGGTGCAAGAGGAATCGCTCTTTGAGAAAGTTGAAGAGGCGGTGCAAGAGGAATCGCTCTTTGAGAAAGCTGAAGAGGCAGCGCAAGAGGAATCACCTGTCATTATGGATATGCCTTTCCCGTGGGAGATGGAAAACACTGATCATATCTTTTTGAAAGAGAAAGAGGAAGTTGATTATCCGTTTGAAACGGGGGATGACGATAAAGAAAAGTATCCCGTTGAAATCAAAAATGGGGAATCGCAGAAAATAGAAAATCCTGAATCAAAAGCAGAAAAAAGTATCTTTGACTTTTAATGGTGGGAAGGAGGATGAAGATGATTTTAACCACTGAGGATGAACAATTATTTATGGATATTCATACACACATCTATTTGGATTTTGAATATATTCGTATAAAAAATTATCCCAATCATAAAGAAAAATCAATCTACGCAAGACTTGCGAAATTAGAGAAAGAAAATTACATCAAAAGTGAAAGACATCCAGTGGCAAGTATTCGTGGAAAGCGTAGGCGATCAGGTAACGGATCAAATATTTATACGCTTGATAAGTACGGTGTTGAAATGGTGCGAGAGTTGAGAGGTGAGGTCCATTGGAATTATAAATGGTCCAATCGAGTTGCGACTTTTGTTTATCATAGTTTGATGTTGGCTCATGTTGAATGTGCCATGTTGGAGCAATCAAAGACAGACATTCCAATTGGAATGAAAGAATGGATAAATGAAGCAAGAGGAACGTTTCAATATGACAAAAATAAAAGTGCTGTTATTCGACCAGATGGATTGGCTGTTATTGGTTTGAAAAACAGAATCGAAGGAAATTACGGCTTGTTTTTGGAAATGGAACGTACTTACGGAACGAAAGAGGTTATCGAGAAAAAGCTACGAAGGTATAACGACTTTTTAAGCCGAGAGGAATCGGTTAAAAAATATGATCGATATGCAGGTCTAACATACCCAATAGAGAAATGGCGACTAATCTTTATTGCTGGTAATGAGGGGCGACAAAAAGAATTGTTACGGTATATGAAAGAAATGGAGAGCCCGAATGTACCTGTTTATGTCGTGATGTTTGAAGAAGTCTTACAAAATCCTTTTGGAGCGATTTATCGGAACATCGGAAATCCTAATGAGAAAGTGAGGTTATAAGAGGGTGTTTCGATTTGTACTTTCAACAATTGTTTCTTTTATAACGGCGGTTATTGTGTTAGTTGTATCAAAAGATTTTATATTTCGTAGATTCCCAGAAGCACAACCGGTTTATGAAGAAATAAAATCTATGTTTTTAGAGATTTATGGAAGGTATGGCTGGGAAGGGTTACTTGTTGTAACAGTTGCAGTTATGGGACTTTCGAAAGCATTTGATAAAAAAGGTTAGGAGTGAAATGGTGTGGGGTTAAAAGAAAGGTTGAATAAGTGGAGGGAAAAAAGGAGGAAACCTTTCCGAATACCTTCGTATAAAGCGAAGAAGATCGGAAATGTGGTCTTTTGGGTACTCTTCTTATGGATGTTTACGGTTTCGATTACCGGGCTTATTACTAATAATAAATTGAAAGCAATGGTGCAAAAGGGCTCGGATTCTAAAGTGCAAGTAGATCAGAACGGAGCTACACGGCCAGAAGCGGTAGAATTTACAAAGCAATTTGCAAAGGAATACTTTACCTGGAAACGTGGGGATAACGAGCGTGCTAACAGAGAAGGGCGTTTAAAACCCTATTTATTAGAAGGAGCAGACCCACAAGCTGGATTAGATATGCATAGTCTTCAGTGGGATGCAAATTATGTACAAGCTTCCATTGTGCGGGTAAAAGAGACTGGAAAACAAAGTGCAGATATGGTTCTTAAAGTAGATTATAAACTTACTCGTCAAGATGAAGGAAAAGACGTTACAGAAACAATTGCTGTACCGATTCAAACGGATGGAAAAGGGTTTATTGTAACGGGAAATCCTCAAGTGGTTAAAGTAGACAATAAAGCGAAAATCAAAGTTGATAAAGATGAAAAGCAATCAGATGAGGCAGATTATAAGGCGAAACAAGAAATTCGCGACTTCTTACCAACTTTCTTCAAGTCTTACACAACAGCAACTCAAAAAGAATTGGAGTATGTATTACACAACAAAGATATTAAAGGGTTAGAAGGAGCGCTTCACTTTGAACAAATCAAGGAAGCGAAAGTATATGTAGGATCAAAGAAAGGTACGTATGAAGTTTATACAATTGCTGAAATGAAAGATGCTGTTTCAGAATCCAAAATGACAATGAAATATGTATTAACAGTTAAAAAAGAAGGAAAACAATATATCGTCACTGATATGACAGTGAAATAGAGAGGGGAAAATAAAATGAATTTATTAAATAATATGATACTGGGATTTGGTTTAGATGGAGCGTATGACTGGGTTAAAACACAAGGGAAATATGCTTTAGGGATTATCATTATCGGGTTAGTTATCTTTTGTATTGCGAAGCGAGCATGGGGCTTCCTGGTTACAATTGTTATCGCGGGTGGCCTTGGATTCTTCCTTGTAGCAGCACCAGAAACTCTTGAAAAAGTAGGATCATTCTTAGGTGGAATGTTAGGAATGTAATTAAATAAGGAGGCGTTCTTGCTGATGGAAGAAAAATCAAAACCTTTTATTGTATATACTTTCGGAAGTTATATGAAATATGAACGTCGCCAATATGAATTATTAGGCTATCGTCTTCCACGACCTGTGTCGTGGAAGATGTTAGGCTATTATGCCTTAATAGTATTGGTGTTTGTTATATTAAGAGTTTTCCCATTAACTTCTTGGTTTATTGGACCAATTGCTGATGAATTTTGGCTTCCATATTACATTATCATTCCAGGTTTTGCAGTTTGGGGCTTAGATACGTATAAAACAGATGGTAAGTCATTTTTAGTATTTGCTAGATCATGGATTTTATTTAAATTAAGGCCACATAAAATGTCACGCTTTATAAGGTTTGAAAAACCAAAAAAATATGTTTTTGAAAGTCCTATTTTCATTCGTTACCGTGAATCGGATATTGTTCCTATTATACCTATGAGTCAAGGGGAGGTTGAAGATTATCCGTTGACTCTAATAGAACAAGACACAGAAGAATCCGAAACAATACGTTTAGAAGAAGACGAATGGTACTAAAACAAGAGGATGAATTTGAAAATGAATATTTAATAAAAATATTTGAAAATATAGAAGGTGAGGATATTTAATGCTTGCGTTAAATAGTGTATCAGAATTCCCAATTAATCATGTAGAGGATAATCTTTGTTTTTGTCCAGATCAGAGGGTTTGGAGTATTTATGAAGTCGAAGGTTTTGAATATGAACATCAAAGTGATCGGATGAAGAAAACATATTTCTCAAACCAGAAGTCTTTATTTACACAATTAGAAAGTGATTTTCATTTACTCGTCATTCCAAAAGTAACTGATTCTGACGCAATTATAGATGAACATATTGCAAGATTGAAAGGACCTTTGTCTAACACGGCAAAGGTCCTTTTTGAAAAAGTGAAATTATATTTGCAACAATCATCAGTCTCAAAAGAAAATACAGAATATCATTTTTTCTTATTAGTGCAATTAAATCAAGATAAGAAAGAAAAACAAGTCAAAAACCCAGTAATTGAAACCTCAAAATTCGCTAGAAAATTTATAAAAGGGTTTACTGAAACGCCGTTTCGAGCAATGGGAATTGAAGAAAGTGACTTGTTAGAAGAAGAGATTAGTGATTATAAGGAAGCCGAAGATGGTATTTATAATCAATTGTTAGGTGCTTTTCGTTTTGTGAGAAGAGCGACACCACCAGTTACAAGGTTCTTAATTGAACATAATTTCACTCGTGGAATGACAGCTCCAGAAACAGTGAAGGATTGGAATGTAGGAACCAAAATTTCATGGGTAGATGAAAATGGAGAAACTAAAACAGCAACCCGTCCAGACCGTGAGGCTATTCTTCGCTTAACTGAGTGTGAAGTAGATGAAGAGCCTGGCCGTTGTATTCGACTTCAAAGGAGAAATGCAGAGGGGGATTTAGAAGAAAGTTACGTTTCGTTTCTGGCAGTAAGTGATATGGACCCACAATCACATTTTCCAGGTCGAGAATGGATATATCGTATACAATCGCATTCTTTAAAATTCCCGGTGGAAGTTAGTATTCGTGCTCATCATATGGAGAATGTGAGTGTTCTAAAAGGATTGCAAAATAGCGAGCGGGAATTAAATGACCAACGTCACCAGGCGGCACTTGGTGGAACTGTAGACCGGACTGTAGATCGTAAGGCGGCCGGAGTTAAACTGATGCAAGACGTTTTCCAGACAACGGGTGCACCAGGATTTGAAATGAGTATTTTATTTGCTGTTCATGCTCAAGATCAAAAAACATTGGCTCATCGCGTTAAGAAACTAATTACAGAGTATAGAAAGATGAAAATTCAATTAGTAAATCCTTATGGCGATCAGATGGCATATTTCTATGAATTTTTCCCAGGGGCAAAACGCTATAATAAAGATTTTAAAATATATGCGGAGCCAGGGGTGTTAGCACAAGGTATGTTTGGGGCAACAACACAAATTGGCGACAATCAAGGGTTTTACATTGGCCGTACAGTTAAATTAAATCGTCCGGTCTTTATTAGACCAGACTTAGCAGCAAAAGCGTTAGAGAACTTAAATAATGAATTTGATAGTTTATCAGTAATGATAGCCGGTATGACAGGGAAAGGGAAATCATTCTTAATGAACATCTTATTATACTGGATTGTTATGAGCGATGGGCTTGCATTTTGTGTCGATCCTAAAGGGGATAGAAGTGAATGGCCAAAAATGCTCCCAGGGTTTAAAAAAAATAAGGATCAATTGGAAGTATGGACTTTAGGACAAAGTGAACGTGACAAAGGATGTTTAGACCCATTCCGTGTTAGTGCAACAAAAGAAGATGCGATGAGTTTATCGTTGGAAGTTTTAACATATTTAACAGGTGTGACGTTAGAGAACTCAAAATATGACTTCCTATGGACAGCAATTCAACGAGTAGCAAAGAAGGAAGAGCCTTGTTTATCTATAATAAAAGACGAATTGCTTGAAATGAAACAAGATGGTGAATTGATTCAAGAAGAGTTAGCGCTATTAACAGAATTAGTAACACGTTTAAATACAATAGAAAATTCACCACTTGCAAATCTATTGTTTGGTAAACCAGGTCAGGATTACAGGGCCTTAGATTTAGAAAGAGCTTTACAAGTTTTACAAATTCAACATTTATCATTACCACCATTAGAGCAAACTGTATTGAGTATAACTGATAAATTATCAGAAAGTGTTCTTACAGCTTTAACAGCATTCGGTAAATCCCTTATGCTTTCAACAGATCGTAAGAAATTTAAAGTTTATATTCAAGATGAAGCTAAAAACGTTATGAGAAATCGTGAAGGGGCAAAACTTTCGGATGAAATTATTCGTAAAGGGCGTTATCACAATACAGGATTATATCTTGGTACACAAAATGCGAGTGATTTTAATTCAGCGAATAAAGAAATTGCCAACGTTGGAATGAAATTCTCCTATTGTTTAAAAAATGATGCTGAAGCAAAAGAAATGTTAGGATATTATAATTTGCCAGTAACAGACGCTAATATAAGAATGTTGCAGAATTTAAAAAGGGGTCATTGCTTGTTCCAAGACATCTATGGACGTACGGCAGTTATTAAAGTTGATCCTGTTTTCAAAGAATTAGCAGAGGCATTTGATTCTTCAACGAAAACAGCGGAAGAACGTGAACAGGAACTCGCGGGCGCTTAATATAAGGCGAAATAGGAGTGAAGGAATCGTGAAATATAAAAAAACATTGGGCTATTTAGTAGGAGCTATTGTTGCTGGAGGGTTAATTGTAACAACCCTTACAGCCTGTCAATCTACAAAAAGTGAAGTGGTAGATAATCAGAAATCGATTGATATAAAAGCGGCTGATAAAGCAGCTTTGGAATATATGAAAGCTTATATTGAATTAGATAATAAAAAAATGAATGAATTGCATATAAATGAATACGAATTTTTGAAGGAATACAATGTAACATATCCAGGGGCAAGTGATAAATTGAACGGGCGATATGAGCTGTTTAGGTATGATCTAGAAGAAGGTTCAAATGAATTTTATTACAAGGCTCGTTATTATCATCCAGGTACAGGTGGGAAGAGTAGTGTGGAATTAAAAATGATAAAAGATAAGAAAGATGGGAAATGGAAGAATTACGGTTGGGCTTGGGGAGATACTCACAATTTAGAGTCCATTGTAGGAGATAAGAAACCAATACAAGTCCATAAGTGGGAGGGGGAACGAGAATGAAAAAGCTCTTCCCTCTTTTTATGGCCATTTTTATTTTATTTGTCGGTACCGTGCCGAATGTAGCCTTTGCAGAGGATGAACCAAAAGCGTCAGAGGCCAATACAATTTCAGGTAACCTGTTTGATAAATCTAAGCAAGAAGATTTTGAGAATGTTCATTATGAGATAGATACCGCACCACATAAAGACGATGAAAAAGGCTTTTTCTCAAAGGCTTGGGGCTATATGTTTGGTGATGATTCTGTAGGGAAAGATATACAGCGGAAAATTAATGGAGTTGGTCAATGGATAGTTTCATTAATGTTCCAGTTTGGAGTTTGGTTGACAAAGATATTGTTATTTATAGTAGAACAATCCTTCAGTTTAGATATTATTGATGTCGTTGCAGATAAATTAGGGAAAGCAATGCAAAATATAGCGGGAATAGGAAGTAAACCGGAATTTGAAAGTGAAGGTTTATTCCCATCGATTATTAAAATGACATGTATTTTATCTGTTATATATTTTATTTATTTGTTTTTTGTAAAAAGACAAATGACAAAGGGGATAAGTGAATTATTTAAGGTAGTGTGTGTTATTGCAGGTATATTGCTTTACATCGCAAATGCACCAGCGATTCTGAAAGGGATGAATACAATTAGTTCTGAAATTAGTCTTCAAGTTTTAAGTAAGACAACCGGAACAATCCATGGGAATCCAGGGCAAACAAAAAGTCGGGCTATAGCGAATGTGAAAGCACAAATGTGGGAGTTGATGGTAGAGCGTCCTTATTTGTACTTACAATATGGTCAAGATTCACTAGATACTATTGGTGTAGAGAGGGTAAATAAATTAATCAATACACCACCTGGGGAAGATAGGGTTAAGTTAGTAACAGAAGATGTTAAAGAACATAAGAATTTTATGATGACAAATGAGTCGGTAGGGGAGCGATTGATATTTACCTTTATGTACTACATTGTAAATACTTTTGCAGGAGCTCCAACAGCGGTTATATGCTTGCTGATAGTAGCGTGCCAATTGTTGTTTATGGTAATGAGTATTATTGGTCCAATAGCGATGGCTTTTGCATTATTACCGAAAAATAGGCGCGTTTTAATTAGTTGGGCTGAACAATGGCTTAAACCGTTAGCCGCAAAAATTTTCTTGTCACTTATTGTAATTATTCTATTTTCAATTGCTGGGCTGTTATATGAACTTCCGGAAGCGGGAACATCTGGCTATTTAATGACGATGATCCTTCAGATTCTGGTATTTGTCCTTTGTTATATCTTTAGAGATAACATCAAAGCGGCATTCCGTAAATCGAAGGTTGCGTATAATTCATTTACGGATTTAGAGTATATGGCAGGCAAAACAAAGGATGGATTTAATCGAACAATGGATGGCATTAATGCAGGTGTAGGACGAGCAAAAGATATGTTTGGAGATTCTGATCCAAATTATATGGGGGATGATCCTTCTGAACATACAGCTGATGAAAGCGGAACAAAACAAGCTACCCTAGATGAAGAGAAAGTTTCGGGAGAAAGTGAAGAAGAAAAAACAAAATATGCAAGTATTGGTGAAGAAGACGAACAAACAGAACAACATCAAGACGAAGAAAAGCAAGACGAGGAAGAACAAGAAAGAGCCACAATTGATGAAGATGAGGATGAAGTGGTTGTAAATGCAGAGCAAGAAGAGACAGAAGAGTATCAAGAAGATCAAGAAGAAGTCAATCCAGAAAACCTTGCATCGTTAGAAGGAGTTGAAGAAGAAAATCCGGAGTTATCTGAAGTAGAAGATGCGAAGCAGCCTGAACAGGATGATTCTTCTCAATACGAAAATCAAGAAGGAGAAGATAACAACGAAGAACTTTCAAAAATTAATGAGGAAAGAGAAGGTACAGAAAAAAGCGATTCAGAATTGCAGGATGTAGAAGCTCAAGAACAAGGTGAGCAGGATGATCCATCCGATTATGAAACTGAAAACCAAGAAGGAAACAATGAAGAATTGGCAACGGTGAATGGAAATGATGAAGAAGAAAATCCGGAGTTGTCCGATGTAGAAGATATAGAGCAGCCTGAGCAGGACGATCCTTCTCAATACGAAAACCAAGAAGGGGAAGATAATAACGAAGAACTTTCAGAAATTAGAGAGGAAGGAGAAGGGGCAAACCAAAATGATTCAGAATTGCAGGATGTAGAAGCTCCAGAGCAAGGTGAGCAGGATGATCCATCTGATTATGAAACAGAAAATCAAGAAGAAAATAATGAAGAATTGGCAACGATGAATGGGAATGATGGCGAAGAAGAAAATCCGGAATTGTCCGATGTAGAAGATATAAAGCAGCCTGAGCAAGATGATCCTTCCGATTACGAAACAGAACAAGATGGAGGGAACGGTGAAGTTTTAGTAACGACTGAAGAAACTGAAGTGGATTCAGCACAAAATAATGAACCGTTATCAGATGTAGAAACACCAGAACAAGTAGAACAAGATGATTCCTCTAATTACGAAGCTGGATATGAAGAAGGAAATGCAATGGAGTTAGCGACAACAGAAGAAAGTACTACAGACTCGCAAAAAGAGAATATGGAAGTGTCAGATGTAGAAACACCAGAACAGGTAGAACAAGATGATTCCTCTAATTACGAAGCTGGACATGGAGAAGGAAACACAATGGAGTTAGCGACGACAGAAGAAAGTACTATGGACTCGCAAAAAGAGAATACGGAAGTATCAGATATAGAAACACCAGGACACCAGGAGCAAGATAACGTTTCGGAATATGAAACTGAAAATGGTGAAGGAGCCTCAAATCAAATTGCCAGTGTTGGACAGCTGAACTCTTCAGAAGGAACTTCAAATTCAACTGGAAAATCTGGTGAAATTGTACCATCATTGGATGAAAAACAAGGGGTAATTAATCCGTCTGGTATAGATCAGGAAAGTGGGAGTGAAAATGAATTTGTATTAAATGAAACGAATGGAAAGGAATTGACTTCAACAAAAGGGTTGGAGACAAAAAGTTCGACGAAAACGGAAGGTTTTAATTTAGAGGGAAGTCCAATTGGAAATGGTTCGACAAAAGTATCGTCAGTTGGTGAATTTAATATAGCGGAGCCTAGTGGAATGGGTGTAAATACTGAATCAATGAACGTTAATGATATTCAAGGTGCATCCGTCGAATCTTCGGGAGACTTGACGATGACAAGCCCAGATTCGCTAGAATCTTCCGGTTCGATTCCTGGACAAACTATGAATGGAAGTAGTTTAGGAGGACAAGGGGTAAAAGGTCAAACTATGAATGGGAATAGTTTGGGAGAACAAGAGGTAAAAGGTCAAACTATGAATGGAAATAGTTTGGGAGAACAAGAGGTAAAAGGTCAATCTTTTGAAGGGAGCCAAGTCTTGCAAAGACAAGGGTCTTCGCAAGAGATTGGGGGAGCAATGGAAGCGAAGCCGTCAGAACATGTAGAGTCTTCGCAAGCCGATAAAATAAATAGAACAAGTGAAACAACACATATAGAATCCGCACAAGCAGAAGTAGCAGCATCGCAAGAAATTATGATAGATGCGACACAACAAAAGGTAGAGTTAGAAACCTTAGCTGAAGAAAATGAAATAAAAATAGAAACAGAAACAATATAAAAATATGTATTTAGTTACAATGCCTCGCTAGTTTATAGCGGGGCATTTTTTTGTAAGGGAGGTACATGAAGCGTGGATTTAGAGCACGAGGATATAGAGGAAAAAGAAGCCAAAAAGAAAGCGAAAATAAGTAAAGTTCGTAAACTATGGATGGTTAGTGGTTGTTTGTTTAGTAGTGTTTCTCTAATTGTAATTTTCTTTGTTTTAATAGGAATCGTCTTATTTATGCTTTTAGGTGATGAAAAAAAAGAACCAGTAAGTGGTGGGGGCGGGTTAATAGGTAATACAATTTGCCGTCCAGGGGATAAACAATTGACCGCAGCGGATTTAGACCCACACTTGAAGGGTGTGTTTACATCTAAGGGCCAAGCCTTTATTGATGCAGGTACACAAAATAATATTGATCCAGTCTTATTAACCGCTATAGCGATGCTAGAAACAGGTAACGGTACAAGTAATGCTGTGAAAAAATATAACAATCCAGGTGGATTAATGAACCCCGCAAGTACTAACATGACAGGCTTTATTCAGTTTGCGACATTAGAAGAAGGTATAAACGGCATGGCTCGTAACTTATACAAAAATTATATCGGAATGGGAATTACAACAATTGAAGCAATTGGTGCTAAGTATGCACCGCCGGGCGCGGCAAATGATCCGCACGGTACAAATGGTTTATGGCCAGCTTTAGTTACAAAGTTTGCTCAGCAGTTAGGTGGGCTTACATTTAACTGTACGCCAGCAGATAGCGGAGGTGTTGGGAATGTGGGTGATCCTAGCTCGTATGGATTTGTTTTACCGATTCCAGGAAGTCCACTTGTTACCAGCCCATATGGTCCACGTTGGGGAACCATTCATAAGGGGACTGATTATGCATGTACGCGAGGACAGACAGCAATTGGCGCGGCAAAAGCTGGTCGAGTTGGTTTTGCGCAGTTTGGAGCCAATGGTAGTGGTTTTGGTGGATACGGAAATGCGGTAGTCTTAGAGCATGAAGGTGGTTTGTGGACGTTGTATGGCCATATGGACGCACTTTCGGTGCAACAAGGACAAATGGTTCAAGCAGGTCAACAACTGGGTATTTGCGGGGCTACAGGGCAAGTGACAGGACCTCATTTACACTTTGAAATCAAAACATCATTTAAATACGGACAGCTTGATCCAGCACCGTATATGCCGAAATAAGGAGGAAATCAAATGAAACAAATATTACAAATTGGCGCAATTATCGCGTTGAGTATTACAAGTTTGACGCTATGGAGTAGTAATTCTGATCTAAAGGGTGAGGCTAAACAACAGAAGACAAAACTTACAGCTAAAATAAATGAATTGAAGAATGAAAATAGAGAATTAGAAGAGCGTTTGCAAGTTTTAAAAGAAAATACGCAAGAAAAAGGTCAGGTAGTGGCCAAAAATTTTGTAGAAACTTTAATGACTTATGACAGTAATGATAAGGAGAAAAAAGGGCTTGAAGCGTTACGGAAATTAGTTAAGGGAGAAGCGGAAAATAAATTGTTTAATGCTGGTGAGGATTCACATAAGCAAATTGATGATGCAGCCATTCATTACATGACAAAAGCGAATGTAAAAGATATGTACTATACACGTTCAGCTGAAGACAAAGCAGATGTTACTGTCAATTATGAATACGTAATTTCAATTGAGGGAGAGAAGAAAAAAGAGAATCACAGCATGAAATTAAGCTTGGTACTAGAAAATGAAAATTGGTTTGTAGAAAATTATGATTTCAAAATAGAGAATGGAACAGAAGGGCCGTAAAAGTACGGAATTAGGAAAGGGTTTTAAAATGAAAAAATTTAATTTGGCATATAAAGAGGTTCGAGTATTTGAAGTGACTGTTGAAGCGGGAACGGTTGAAGAGGCAATAAAAAAGTTTAATAGAATGTCCCATCAAGATAGGGAAAGAGTGAATCGAAACATTACAGTTCAGGAAAGAGAGCAGGAAAATGCAAGCTTTAAATAATAATTATAAAGTTTTGCTTTGTATCATAATAGGTATTGCTTTTAATGTATGGGCTTATGAAAGACCTTTAATTGAAGCGATATTCGCTCTAGCATACTTAATGCTTTTTCTATTTATATTATTTGCAACATGCTATTTCATGTTGTGGAGTAAGGTTAGGAAAATGAAATCAGAGCATTGAATAATTGAGTGGATTTTATATAAGGGCTTTAAGAGAATATATCCAAAATATGAAGGAGGAAGAGGAAATGAATGAAAATATGACAAGTAACTTTTTAGAGGTTGAGGAAAAATTAATGAGTCAAAGTAGGAAATGGGGCATGGATACGGAATTAATACGGAAACAAGCAATTGAGGCGAACAATGAAATAATTAAAGAACTAGAAGAATATGAGACTTCAAATAAACAAGTTGCTTTAGAACTGACAGTACGAATTATTGATTTAAAGCAACAAAATGAAATGCTTAAAGAGCCAATGGAGCCAGTTGATCACGAAGTACAAGAGTGTTGGAAAAGTTTCTGGAGGAAAATCCTTGTAAAAAATGGCCAGTTAGATATTGGCCAAGTAAAAAAAGAATTGTTTGATTATAAATATGTAAGGGACCAAGCTAGTTTGGTATATTCAGAGCTATCCGGATTAAGCAAGGTGTTTTATCCAGCGCAGAGCGTGATTAACAGAGCGAGAGAACAGCAGAAAGAGTTAGAAGTAGAAATGTATCTAGATGATATAAGGGCAATGGCTGATAAATCAGGGAAGGTCAATTTAAGTGATCTAGAACAATATTTTAATAAGTAAATTGAATAAAGGATGGAATAAGTATGCCAATGAGAATATTTAACGTGAAAAATGGATCGCATACGGAAAAGAAGATTAAGAAATTAATCGACGAGGGAATTGTAAGGTTGCCTATGTTTGAAAAAGAAATGGCTATTATAGACTTCTGTTTGGACCTGGAGATTGTCGAAAATCCAAAAGGTGAAAATTATGTTCTAATAATCTCGGGTTATTTGGATCGTTTAAAAGAATATATAAATGATGATCTGAATGAAATTACAAAACAAGAATTAAATTTAATTCTACCTAAAGGGAAAGTTATTGATTTTGCAGGAACACATGAACTAATAGAAGATGCTGGGTACCAATTAACGTTAACAGATGGGAGTTATCGTGAGGTTGTACTTGTATAATGATAAAGCGCCTCTTACACGTATGTAAGAGGCGCTTTATATTTTTTAAAAATCGTCGTCATCTTCTAATGGTTCTGTAAAATCTTCTAAGTAGTAATCATCCTCATTTAAATTAAAGCGAGGTTCTTCACCTTGTTTACGTATTAGTCCATCAAATTCTTCTCTTATTTTTATTCGGGAATTACGATCTCGTTTTCCAACATAAAATAAATGCGGGTTTAACATGAAACCATTCTCAGCTTTAACTATAAGTTGTTTTTTGCGTAGCTTCGTTATGCTTCTAGAAATATTGCCTTTGTCCATATTCATATCAGCGGCAATTTTCGTTTGTCTCATATATGTATGATTATTTTCTTTATTCATATGTTCGCAAAGGAAAAATAGCACCTTATAATCCGATCCGGTAAATTCATTGTCTTGTAAATGTTTAAAGGAATCTAAAATAATTGCTCCCCAGTATACAGGTATACTCACTCTTCTTCTTGGCATAATTTTCCTCCATTTGTTGTCATATTTACAATTTTTTCGAAATTTGTTGAGTAATACACAACTTTCAGTTGTATTATTAACAACTTTTAGGTTGTTTGATTTATGTACAAACCCCAGTAATGACAAGGCTTTGTGTGTATTTTTCGCGTTATTCTATCCGTCCCCTTATATATTATATTGGTGTAGACTACTTGTAAACACAAAAGAAAATTGCGTATGCAAGTATAGATAGAAGGAAGGCGAATAAAAATGTCACAGTGGATTAAAGAAAAAGCATGGTGGATTGGTTTAGTAGTAACAGTTTTGATTGGATTATTTCCAGGTTGGTTTGCCAAGATTGGTGAGGGGATTAAAAATGCTATAGTTGAATATTGGTTGCAACTTTCGATAGCGGTTATTATTGTGTTGCTTGTGGCCATTTATTTACGTGTAGTTCATCGTGAATGATGAACACATTGGATCAGAAGATTTTTAGGGGCTTAAACTGACATATAACCCCGTTTTTGCTATGATTTTAGTATATATAAATAGCAGAATGGAGGCGTCAGGATGGGGAGAAGTAAGTCGATGAGAGATGCATATTATAGAAGTTATGCATCTCCAAGCGTTAGAACAGAAGTAAATTGTCATGATGTTACAAAGGATATGAAAAATAATGGTGCTTTTTACTGTATGGAGTGTGAGACACAAGTGGTTCATGCAGGGGGAGAAAGCCCTTATTATAGATTACCTTCAAAAGATGCGGAGCATGATATCGACTGTGATAATTATCTTCCGGTTGATGATACGTCAGAGCGAATTAGAAAGTTAGGGAAAAAACTAAAAGTTCAATTGAAAGCACCTTCTTTTCACGATCAAGAAAAAAGAAGTAATGATAAAGCTGGTCTAAAAGATAAGAAAGCATCATCTAAAATTGTAAACCCTGTTAAATCAGGTCCGGTAAAAACGATAGAAGATGCCAACAAAACAAAAACAGTTACTCTGAATAGTGCAGCGGATTTGCTTTATCATACTTCTTTTGATCGTCCTGAAGAGCATCGAAAAAATGTAATAAGAGAGTTACTTCAAAATAAACAATTTTATTATCGCGGTACATATGATGCACTACAGAAAGATTTTGAAGAGAAAATAGTAAGTCCCATAGTTTTCATTAAAGGGCGTTTACACAAAAATCAATTTTTCACATTTGATAAATACGGGTACTTTGACATACAAGATCATTACAAGGATTATGGATCAATAGAGTTAAGAGTAGATTTAAACGGTGTTCCAGAACTGGAAAAACGTTTTAAAAAATTGACTTGGTTTATTAGAAGTGGAAAACAGTCTACAGAAGTAGTTGGGGTAATGGGGAAAGTTATTGGAGTTGAAGAGAAGGAGGATAAAACTTTTATACATATTAGGTGTTATGACATTGATGTAGAGCCTAAAGATTAAGAATTACGTTTTCTATTTTTATATTTAGAACTATGGTAAAATAAAATACAACTGAATAACGTGGGCGGGAGGTTGCCAATCCTTTTTCTCTAATCTTAGAGAGAAAGGAGGTGACCGAATGGATTCTTTACTTACCTTATTACATGATGCTGTAAAAGTATTTCTTACAGTCTTTGCAACAGCTTGTGCAAATGAGTTAGCTAAGAAATTAAGTAATAAAAAAAATAAAAGAACCGCCCCAGCCGGCAAGCGAAAGGGCAGTTCTAAACGAAAATAAACGTTAGCAACCGTTCCGCCTTGCGGTAATCAGTTACTAGAAGAGATGTTGACAGCATCTCTTCTTTTAATATACGCAAAAAATAATAGTATAACTCTTTTAGTTACTAAAATTATAACAAATGTTTTTCTAAATGCAAAGTATGAGAAGGATTGGTGTTTTCCAATTGTAACAATCGGAAATGATTTGTTATATTTTGTAATCCGGTTGTTTTTATTTTGTTATGGGATTGTCATTTATATATAGTATAAATTTAGTTAGTAAGATAACTGTATATAAAGGTAGGTGAATGAAATGCGAAGCGTGGATTTTAAAGGTTTTAGTCAGTATCATCAGCGCGATCTTTTTGAAGTGAGCTTTGATACTTTACGTGAAGCGGCGACATTTGAGGGTACCTTCAATCTTAACCGTGGTAGTCATATGTTCTCTGTAGTAGCAAATCGGGATAAGTATAATGAATGTCTTGTTGAAGTGGTCTTCTCGTCTGATATGAGTAAAGAGCAAGTTGGAATAGGAATCAGAAATGCCCTTTCCATGATGTAAAGGGTTTTCTCCTGCTGCTGCTTCAAATAAGAGAAGTCGGTTTATAGGAGGCATCGAGCCACCTATAAACCGATTGTTTCTATGCTACGCATAAAAACAATAAGAGCTTGTACACATATCATTTCTCTAACGAAATGATATATGTTACAAGCTCTTTTCCTTATTTAGAAAAGGCTTGCGCACTTTTCTAAATAGCTTACCTAATTCCGTTGGAATTTTTGAACGGTAAGCATTAAGGGATAGTGGAATCCGTCCTTCCTTTGTTCTTCTAATTATAATTTTTGTTCATAAGAGGTGGTAAATGGTCTGCAAAAAGAAAAGGTAATCTAATAAAGCTAAGTAGGTTAAGGTGTTGTAAGCTCGTAAAGTACACTCGCAACAACACCTAAATCATTGAGCTTTATAAGATTCCCTAATCTTTTTTTGATACGTTGTACGCTTCACTTTGTTCGCGCCTTGACCACTCTTTTCACAAAAATTGCTTCCATTCCGAACAATGAAAGGAGCTGTTAAAGCTATGGAAACTACATATGAAATCGTAAGAATTAAACAAGAAATCAGAGAGGTTGAGACACCTCACATCCGTATCACAGGTTCGGATATAGCCGCTGAAGTAGCTACAAAATTTATTGGGGATGAAGACCGTGAAGTGTTCTTCGTGATGTGTCTGAACACGAAAAATGAAGTGGTTGCGGTACATCGTTGTCACGTTGGTCATCTAAATTCTAGTTTGGTGCATCCGCGTGAAGTGTTCAAGAGTGCAATTTTAAATAATAGCGCGTCAATCATTGTAGCGCATCAGCATCCAAGTGGAGATGTTTCACCATCAGAAGCAGACAAACAAGTGTCTCGTCGCTTGAAAGATGCAGGAGAGATTCTAGGGATTGAGTTGCTAGACAGCCTAATCGTGAATCATAGAGGGCGCTACTACTCCTTGAGAGAGAAGGGTTACTTACGATAAAAAAGAGAAAGAGAAGTTAATCTTCTCTTTCTCTTTTTTTCTTCAAAGGTGCTCATTTTAACAGGCATCGAGCCTGTAAAATGAGTCCATTCATTGCAAGCAATGAATGGGAATCACAAAGCTTTTAAAGGCATTTCGCTTTGTGATTTTTTAAAGAATGCAAATTACAAAGGGCATCGAGCCCTTTGTAATTTGAGTGTTCCTATACTTCGTATAGAAACACTACGCCTGTAGCGTCATTCCATTTCTCTTACGAAATGGAATATACTCACAGGCTTTTTACTGTTCTTTTTAAAGGGCTTGCGCACCTTTAAAAAGAAGTGTCAACGGAATCCCTCACGGGATTCTTTACGTTGCCACGGTTGGGAAAACAATAATTGTTGTATATTATAACAATTATTGTTGTAAGTTATAACAATGTATGTTATCTTTGTTATAACTTACAACATAGGAGGTTTTTTTATGACTAAAACAGTAGGGTTACTTCTTAATTCTTATCCTTATTTAGAAGAGAAATTAAATGCTTATGAAAATGTATTTACACATGATGAAGCGCTTCGCGCTTTAGAAACAGAAGAAGAGCGCACTTTCTTAAAATTACTTTGGTTTTTTAAAAACCCAAAGGAAAATAGTTTTGATATTAACTTGTTATATCAGCATTTGATAGGAGAAAAATTAGCTTTTGCATTAGATTTGATAGCTCATTATTTTAGAAATGACACGTATTTGCTTCAAGGTTCAAGTCATAATTTAATTTTGTCTAGCACTGAATATTATAGTCAAAGCGAATTCGCAAGAGAGTTGATAAATGCGGGTTTAGATTATACACAATCTAAAGTAGCGACATATAGAAAAAGAGGCAAATTTGTAGAAGAAGATGCGGTTATATCGGGTGTTCCATATTGGTCTGAAAGTACAGTTAGAAATTACATTGAGTATTTAAAGTTATATAGAGATAAAGATTATCAAGCATATGCTGATTATACGGTTGATACATCGCCAGAATACAAAACGGTAAGTGATAAGGGTGGACATAAACTTAAACCTAATGGCAGTCTTACAGTTGATACACCTATAGAATATAAAGTGAAAGATGATGTTGAAGATTAAAAGTTGAAATTTTAAAGGGAAATGAATGGAGTGAAAATATGAAGTTTGTTGAACGTCCTTTTTACAATATTAAGGGATTTGATTTTGGTGCTGTAGCTTGGGTTATTATGTTTTTTGTAGCACCAATGGTATTTTGGGTAATTCCAGCACAAGCAAAAATGGGATTAACAGAATCTATAGCATATTTATTTTCACTGGATTTTTATACTGGAACTAATGTTTCAACAAATGCACTTGGTCAAATACAAAATAAAACATTTCTTATGCTGAATATTGGTAAAATAACTGTTTGGACTTGGAGCGTTAGTGCTTTACTAATATTCTTGTTCAAGGAACCTAAAGATTAAATAAATAAGGGATAAAAAGGGGGAATACAATGAAACTCAAAGGAGTTATAAGCAGTTTTCTAACGATGGGATTGTTATTTTCGGGATGTTCAGCAATTCAAAGTTCAAATCATGTAAAACAAACAAGTGAATCACAAGATATTGCACAAGTTATAGAGTTTCCATCAAACAAGTATCCAGAAACCGCAGCGCATATTAAAGATGCGATTGCAAGTGGCAAGACAGATATTTGTACGATTGATCGGAATGGAGCCGCTGAAAGGAGAAAACAGTCTTTAGCAAATGTTCCAACGAAAAAAGGATATGATCGGGATGAATACCCTATGGCGATGTGTTCCGAGGGTGGAGCTGGCGCAGATATTCGATACATAAAACCAGCTGACAATCGTGGTGCAGGTTCTTATGTAGGAAGTAAAGTTGGGAAATTACCTGATGGTACAAAATTTAAAATAGTTGTGAAGTAGTTAGTGGAGATA
>WPCH01106254.1_pt1 | contig 57258 bp, 43 predicted proteins | sample 5399881 | NCBI WGS metagenome assembly WPCH01 (sample SAMN12869468, study PRJNA574797) | sludge metagenome | isolation source: wastewater treatment of pH5 | place: China:Beijing | collected 2019-05-20 | reverse complement strand
ACAACATCCGGCTCACCGCCTGTTACTTCCATTTCATTAAGTGACCATAATTTTTCAGCATTAGCTTCTATCTTCGCTTCAACTTTAGCCCATTCAAGACCTTCATGGCGGTTCATGTTTTTCTCAAAACGAGCTTGTAATGCTTTTAATAGTTCTTCACGTTGTTCTACAGATAACTCATTTTTATTCACTGTCATATTCGTCCTCCGAATTACGTTTCCTTATAATCATAACGGTTTGCATACAGTTTACAACAATCTGACCCGATTACACAACGAAAAATCCCTGTACGAATATCCATTATATAGTACGAAATCCCTCCATACTTTCCCCAAGAATATAATGTGAAAACCACATCAAGTTCTGTTTCATAATAGCTACATTCATTCCTGGCTGATCAGAACTATATGCCATTCCTTTAAATATCATTAATTCTGTATCAACTTCCATTTCTCTTAATCCTTCATATAGCTCATATGCATTTGTAATGGGAATTCTTACATCCTTTTCTCCGTGTTGAATTAACGTAGGCGTACAGGCTGATTTAATATATGTCATTGGTGATGTCTTCTTATATATCTCTGGGTCATTCCATGGATTATTTCCTAAATACATGCTAATAAAGTAAGGGATATCGGTATTTACATAATGGGTACTCCAGTTCGTAATTCCGCCTCCAACTGAAATAGCCTTAAATCTACTGCTAAATGTCGAACAGAAAGCTGATATATATCCTCCGTTACTCCATCCCATAGCTCCTACTCTATCTTTATCTACAATCCCTTGTTCAACTAGTGCATCCACTCCAGATATAACATCATCATAATCAGCAAATCCTTGTTTTCTATAGTTTGCTTTTAAAAATTCATTACCGTAACCAGAACTTCCTCTATAGTTTGGTTCTAAAACGATAAAGCCTTTTTCAACAAACTGTTCAATAGGATATTTCTCATTGAAGCAGTCTGAAAATATCGGGAAGGATGCCCAAGCCGGACCTCCATGAATTACTACTAATAAAGGATATTTTTTATTTGCGTCAAACTCTACTGGGATTGATAAAATACCCTCTATTTCAAGACCATCACTATTTTTCCACGAGATGATTTCCCTGTTACTTTTAAGCTTCCCGTCGAAAAAGCTATTTTCATTCGTTATTTTTTTATCATCCAAATAGATTTCAAAAGTTTCATTTGTTATAGCCTTATTATAGGTTATATGATTTCCATCTCTTGTTATAGAAGCATCCATTATAAAGCCATCTATTTTGTCGCTTAATGCTTTCACAGTGCCATCTTCAGCTAGTAATCCAATACGATAATTCGTTTTATCCTGCCATCTAATTAAAATTCCTTTAGCTGTCCACTGTAATGGCATAACCGTACTATCAAAGTTTGTTAAGGGCTGAATCACCTCTCCAGTATTCATATCATATATCTCTAATGTACTCTCTTGTATATGGTTTCTATAATACTCCTTCTCTCTTATGCTTGCTGCGTAGCACATTTTACTGCCCTCAGGAGAAAAGCAAACGCTCCCGCCCAACAACCTATCTACATTCATCTTTTGTAGTTCCTCAGCTTCAACATCTAATATATATAGATCACCATTCATATGATCGTTTAGGCTTGGTGTAGCCATACATACAACCTTTTTCCCATCATTTGAAATATCAAAGTCATGGATATAAAAATCCTTACCATCCGTTAATTGATAAACACCGTTAATCTCTCGTTCCTCTTTATCATTTTGTATCACTTTTTCTATTTCAATGTAGCATAAACAATTATTTTGATGTTCCTTACCTACATGTTGAAAATCTCCATATAGCTCCTTACGTTTCTTTATTTCCTCACATTCTTTTGACTGTGTAATATAATAAAAACCTTTACCGGTAGGATCCCATTTGAATGTACTAATCCCTTCTTCCTCATGAGTAATTTGCACCCCACCATAACCATCTAGTAACTTAACAAAGATTTGATTTTTCCCATTATCAACAGGGCTAAGGTATGCAATATCCTTGGAATTTGGAGACCATAACGGGCATGTACTATCTATATTCTCATTTGCTAATGGATAACTTTGCCCTTTATCTTTTTCATATATCCATACATGACTTCTATACGTATTGTCTTCCCAGTTAGCTATCCTCTTAATAAACGCTACGTTTTTGCCATCATCACTTATATTGGTACTTGATAAGGTTGGTAATGAAATAATCTCTTCTATACTTAAATATGTTTTTTCTTTCACGTTCATTAATAAGCCCCCTTGTAATACCTAGTAATCTATCCCCTCTTCTTTTCATAATAAAGGAAATTGTTCACGAATACTTAAAATGATAATTAAAAATTCAGATAAAATAAAGTAGTACTTTAGTAGCGTACGGGCATCCTAACTTTCTCCTATCGATCTTAGATGTTCTTTTTAACACAAAAATCCCCCTTTAGATACAATATCTAAAAGGGGGACAAATTTGTAAATTTATTTTAAAGCTATAACTATATGTTTGATTAAAAAAATGTTTTAGACTAATATCACTGTTGCAGCAACATTCCTGTATTGTAATAACTACTTCATTTAATAAAATAGTCTTAGACTAGTACATAAACTTTTTCTATCCCCCCGCTAATAATATAGAATAAAGTATTAGACTAGAACAAAAACCCTACATGAATCCCTATAAATCTGATCCAATTACATGTGGGTATTTAATAATAATTTTTAAAACGCATTACCATTTTACAAAATTTTAAAAATAATTTAAAATTTAAATATAAAATACAATTACAAACTAAACTAGGAGTGATAATATGTCTACATTCACTATTTATGAAGATGGAACAAACTTCATAAACGCTTTTGAAGCTACAGACACTTCATCAGATGTAAATCAAGTTAGTGAAGAGGTTAAAGCACATACCAAAGCAGTGTTGCAAGAACATGAAGGAAAAAGAATTAATAAGATAAGCTTCACATCTAAATTATTTGGTTTTGACAACCACGATGCTAGCAAATATACATACCGTTTTTATGCTGTTGGAGTTACATATGAAGACGGAACAGCTAAGTCTTATCGAGTAAAAGGAGAATATGAAAACTAAAAATATAATAAAACGGTAGTTCAATCACAATTGCTACCGTTTTTTCTTTACATGTAAACAATTCAATACCTTTTATATAATAAAAAGGTGGTATTTTTTAGCTGCATTACATTTCATAGTTGATTTGTAAATATAAAAAGACCCTTCTCATTTTTAAGAAGGGTCTTTTTTATACACTTTGCTTTAATTCTTCAATCATCGTCAATACTTCATCTTCCGATAAATCTTTCCACATTTTGGTGTAATTACCTTTTTTTCTTTTTTCTTCATATTCATTTTTTATTGCAAAATACTTACCTAGCTCTTCTTCACGATTTTCAGGAAGTGCAACTCTTCCAAAATGGCTACCAAAATGTTGCGACAATTGTTCAATATAAGGACTTTTTACTCTTAATCTTTGCCCTTGTGTTTTACCAAAAGTATTTAATAATTTCCAAGGTAAAGATGCAAGAGCATCAAAGTGTACTATTTGATGACCCATTTTAATCGGTCCATTTGACGGTTCTAATAAAAACAATTGAGGTTTTTCCAATTTCGCAATCGGAGCTAACTTATTTTTTCCTACTTCATTTTTTCTAACATCTTGAAGAGTTCCAACTAAAACCGTTTTTAGTTTAGGGGAATCCTGTCCATCTCTTACTTCAAGATCACATGCTTGGTTCAAAATAATAACATTTGCTCTATATATATTTGTTGTCAATTCACGTTCTTCAATTTTATCAAAGTCTGCAGCATCTAAATCATCACTAGGATAAATAGGGACAAATAGGGGACAATTAAAAAGTATATCCCCTTGGGAAATATTCTCTGTAGGGTTTATAATTTCGTACCAATTATTTTCCATTTTATATTCCTTTTTCTCAGTCTAACGAAGGGAATATAAAATCCCCGCCATGTACGACTTTACTCTTAACTTGTTTTTCAAATTTAAATACGTGTTTAATATCCTCAACTTCATCCCAAGTAGCATACTCAAAATCCTCGTTTAATTCTGGTTCTAAAAATCCTGCATTGATTACTTTGCTGTGAATTGTTTTTTCATATTCGAAGAGAGGGGGTCCTTGATATTTCAGAACTATCGCCTCCTTAGTTGTATCCGTCCAAAACATTATATCTGCAATTTCATTCGTTACACTATAATCTATTCCATCATTAATTAAATGATGACTGATCTTTCTATTCTCTACGGAAGGATTAATTTGAATTTCATTCCCATTGGAATATTTTATTACTCCTTCATATGAGTTTTCCATTTCTTTAGAAGATCGATCAGTATAATTCAAAACACTTGAGACATTACTTAATCCCCAACTAGCAACCAGAGTGCCTGTTGCTAGGAATTTCACAGCAAACTTAGTGAATGAATTATCAACGGAGTTACTTGGATAACTTATGATAGGATCTGTTATCATCATTGTAACTTCTCCTTCCCTTTAACATTAATTGGGAATTCTCCCAAACTTTCTCCATCTAAAAATACCTCAGAGATATACGTCCCCTCATTTCTGAAGACAACATTTTGAAATCCAAAGTTTAACATAATACCTCTCATGTCTAGTGGTAAATCATATATACTCGGATCATTTACTCTCGGAAAGTTTATTTCACCAGTATCAATTAATGGCGCTTCACCATTTACAGGTGTCTTAAACTTAAATTGGAAAATATGATCTTTATCCACATCAATACCTATTATCCCCATGGAAACAGAAAAAGAAAGTGTGCCAGGAATAAACATGGGCGTAAAAATAAGTAAAGGTGCAACGATATGAAGTCGTTGTCCATTCGGTACTGTCTCATTTACTGCGCCTTCTGAATACATAAAAGTTGAAATCTTAGGCATTATAAATACCTCCATCATTACTTGTCTAAATTTTAATAAAAATAAAAACACCTTTTTAAAAAGTGCCTCTAAAAGTTGAAATGCGCAAAGCCTATACTTCTTACTACCTATATTATACCTTACAGAACGCGATTTTTGTCGAATCATGAAAAAATATATGATTTTTATATCTTTTAATTATCTTAATTCTTCCACATCTTATTCATTTTTCCCTACTTATCATTAAACATACCTTAATTTGTATCAACTAAATGTTCTCCTCAAAATATAGCCTACAGTTCATAATTAGCTTTATTCATATCTGTGTAGCCTTTTCAATTATCTTGAATGATTTTAAAAATCATCACCCTTTGAATACACGATAGAAAATCTAGAAGAAAAATTTAAAAAACAATACAACTAATTTTTATTTTCTTGTAACCCCTTAATCCTCTTTCCTAAACGTTCACCCCAGAATTTGGCTATTCCGTTTGTGTGCTTCATAAAACAAAAGTTATACATTCTATCTTGATTAAGCTTCTCTCTATTCCACGAACCTCGATTATCAATTAATAGATGAATAACCCTCCACACTAACTTTTTATGAAGTGATTCAAAATTCTTACTTTGCTTAGACACAACCACCAAAGTAGAAATTGATTTATAATCTGGTCGCCCCATCTCAATTAGTAAAACTTCCCTTTCATCATCAACTTTTAATAGTACATACATAAACTTTCTTCTTACATGCTCCGTAATGAAGCTGATTCCCAAATCCCCCGGTAAATCAGCAATCTGAATATCTAGGACTTTTATATCATTATTTATAATCAAATGTCTTACAGCATTCATAAAATCTTCGAGGCCGCTATCCTTTGTTTCAAACTCTACCTCTAGGGATTCAAACTCTACAGGTTTTACTTTTCCACCTCTAGATGCTTGAACTGTTGTGACAATGTTGGAAGCAGTTTTCTCAACATTGTCTGCATCTGTACCTATTCGCTTTGTAGCCACTTTATCGCTATCTAATATTTCAACATTTGGTTTTGTTGTGAATTTTAATTTTGTAGATTTTACTTTAACATGTGAAGTAACTTTTTCATTTAATGAGGGTGAAAGTGAGTCATCTAAGACTCCTTCTTTCTTATCAATTGAGGTCTTGGTGTTTTTTGTAGCTTTTTCATCTTTTTCATATAACTTTATTACTTTTTTTCCACCATGTTCTACAGTTACCTTTTTAAACGGGTGGTAAAGTCCTGAAGCTTCTACAATTTCTAATACTAATATTACATTACCTACTTCCCTACATCTTACTTTTAAAGAACAGGTTCCGGATAACGGCATATTAACCTGTACCTTACTATTTCCTTGCTGAAGGGAATCTTCTGGATTATAAAGAGACTTATAAAAATGATGCCAAGTATCATTTGCCTTTTCGTTATACATTAACCAAATGAAATGGTTAATTAAATTTTTAGTAACATATGATTTCGGAATGCTGTCATTTAGCTTTAATATTAATTCTCTACCATGCTCTTCAACTTCATCAATTAAATACTGTAATCCAACGGGATCTATAAGAGCATTTGCCAAAAAACGTGAAGGTGCTAATAAAGCCCTTGCTATTTCAATACAAGGAATCACTAATAATTTATCCCCATAAGTAACACTCCAACAATTTTCATCATAATTCTTTGGATACTGCAATAAGTATAAATTTTTCGGGATACATTGCACAGCGGGTTTTATGCTACCCTCATCAACATTTAACATTTGAATGTTTTTTATGTATCCTTCCGATTCACGTAATGGTTTTCCATTTACTATGTATTGTCCTAGACGTAACCATGGTAATGATCCAAAAGGTATTGTTGCCCTTTTCTTAATACTTCGATCTTCTCGTTGCAATATAACGTCTAATACCCATTCTTTATTTTCAACTCGATATGGTGATCGAAACCAATGTACCTTTATTCGCTCATCTTCTTGAAATGGCCACTTTTTAAACTGTAAACTCTCCATTGTACATTTCCCCCATTCCCCGATAAAACATTTAAGAAGAAATCCCTTTTATAATTTCATTGTACACTAGGGAACTGTAGTTTTTCCTTAATCCTGCTAAACGCTCAATTTCCCATTTTCTTAACACCTTATTTTGCAGCTTTAGTTGTTTAATAACCCACCTTACTCGCCTTACTTGAAACTCTTCCATTGTTTCTTTATACAGATTTAAATTCTCCATCGTTAACGGTAATTTATTTTTATAATGTTGAAACCACGCCTCTTTTCCTAATATCTTCCCAATTCTTGTTGATGTAATTTGTACAGGCTTCTCATCTTGATTATGCCATATTCTCTGACATTCTTGTTCCACTAACTTACTTAAAACTAAATCCCTTTCCTTCCAATCAACTCTTACAGCACTTGATATTTTTCTCTGTTTAGTTATTCTTTCCGGTTCATTAACCGTTTCCGTTCTTTGTAACCTTACATATAAATTCTTTTCTTTCTCAATCTGATCTTGTAGTCTTTCAGCTTCAATCAACTTTAAATATTTAATTACCGTATTAACATCAACATTTAATGCTCTTGCTATTGCTCGGTATGATATATTTTGTTGAGATATCTCCTTTAACTTTTCATACCATTGACTGCCAAAAGCCTTTATTCTTCCTATCTTACATACATCTGTTTCAGATTGACCTGGGCCTGTCCGGGAATAAATAAAACCACAAGAACAACAGAATGTTCCAACAGGCCGCTTAGTATTGTAGCATCTTGAAATATAAACCCGATTTATAACCATTTCACCAAAATGTTCTACTGCCTTGTTTAAACAAGGCCATGGTCCATGGCCAAATGGATTTGAATACGTATCCTCCAACTTAAAATCTTGAACTGTTCCGAATAAAAATCTCATCATTAATACATGACGTAAAGGATGAATTGCTTTTTTTGCTTTTCTAACAATAAACATTAACCAATTGTGTTGCCCTTCAATTGAACATTCTAGTAAATCTAATAATTCCTCCCCATAAAATAATTGAAATTGCTCATGTAAAAGTTCTTGTTTAATCCTTTTTCCTACTGTAACAAACCCTTGTCTTGTTAACTGGCTCAAATACATTGTTTTTGCTTCATATAAATTCTCGCCTATCCCATGTTCTAGTAGAAATTCAATATCTTTTGCTATTTGAAATAACAAGTTTCTTGTCTTCTTTGATATACTTATTTCTTCATACTTTAAAGAATCGGTCACAGTCAAAGGAAGCGCTATAAACTCATGTTTGTTGAAGGAATCCTTTTTCTTAAAAGGTTGTAACCACACGTTATGTTTTGAACACACAAATACCCCTGGTACTTGATGTATTCTATGAAAGTATGGTTCACCATATTGTTTCAAATCCTCAGTAAAACAACTTGGACAGTAATATAAAGAATGCTTTGTACATATTGAGCCTGCAATGATCCCCTTCATCATGTGAATGGACTGTCCATTATCGGCCATCATCATTTCTTTAAGTTGTTGTGCTCTATTGGCCGGTAAAAAAGGAGAATAAAAAGGATATAACGTATGTTTTTCTAGTAGCTTTTCTGGAGTAATGGAAGAATGTAATGGGGATATTCTGTTACATAAACTGTAAAGGTGACTAGGTAAATCAATTGTTGAGATTACAGTCTTTTTACCGAACAAATCATCTAATGTATCTTTAATAGAACTGTTAGCGCTTCTCATATGATATCTCGCAAAAGCACTATATAATATTTCATCAGGATAAGGAGTTGGAAAAAATGTTAGCATATTCTACCCACCCTGTCCTGTTAAAAATTCATCAAGTTGTTTTATAAACCCAGCTACTTTTAAAGCATCATAATTTAAAATTCTCTTCTCTTTCGCTTTTGAATAAATCAACCTCAAATCATCAGCTTCTTTATATGTAGCTTTTAACTTCTTTATTTTTGGTTTACTTTTTGCTGTACCATTCCTCAACTTTGAAAGGGCATGCTTAAGTGCTAATTGTTTTAAGTCTACTTTTGTTAATTTATCTAAGTTTTCACTTACTACATCTTTTGCGCATTGAGAAGCTACTACTTCTTCTATGCCACCCTCAATTAACCATTTTCCCACTTCTTGAATCAATGGCTCATAGGTATTGTAATCCATTTCTTGCTTCAGCAATTCTAATCGATCTTTTTGCTTAAGCTTCTCTTCTATTTCATTTAAGAGATCTACTGTTTCCATCTTCGAGAAGATATCACCTAACTTTTCGATATCATCTTTTATTCCTGTTCGTAACGCTTTTAAAGCCGGCTGAAGTAATTGTAATCGGTCCCTTGCTACAGATTTAATGATAGAAGGTGTAATATGTGATTTGTTAGTATCAATGCATCTCCACTGAGCTAACATAAATAGTTTTACTGCGATATCACTAATTCCTTGTGATTCATAGTACATGGCTTCTTTAAAATCTTCATCGCATTCTACAAATGTGCTCGTCCATTGATATAACCATAACCCCTTTAAAAAGTAGTCCCATTCATCATCATTTTGCATTCGGCTCCAAATTAGATCGCCTTGACCTGACACTCGTCTTGCATTTCTAAATTCGCCGTCTAAAATTGATGAGGCCTTATACGTACCAATTAATATTACCGGCACACCAATTGTATTAACCAGTTGTACAAAGAAATTCAACATCTTTGCACTTCCACCACTTTTCGCTTCGTTTAAATTTTGGATTTCATCAATTACTAAAACACCTAAGCAATGCACAGCCGCAATTTGAGAAATAATAGGAAGTAATTCATCAACCGTCTTCCGTCCACCACCATGTTTCTTATAATAGTTTCCTCCTAAAATTTCATCCATAGCACTTAAAGAATTCAAACATAGGCCTTTAATAGAACCATCATGTGGACAATCCATCTTTAACCAAACAACTTGATACAAATGTAACGGCTGTTCTTGATAGCTTGTATGTATCACAACTTGCGGATTCATATTTAACACTTTTTCTAATGTTGATGACTTCCCAATTCCAGATATCCCGACAATGGCAAATCCTGATGAACTAGCATTCAAAACCTTACTTCCAGCATCTCTACCATTTGTAATTAAATGATAAGCATCCTTCCGTACTTTATAAGTATAGTTAGGTGTTAATGGACTTCTTCCTAAATATCCATCACGAATAATTCTAGATACCCTCTGTTCTACTTCTAAATGGATAGATAACGGTTGAAAAAAATCCCTATAAACCCTTTGCACCATATGCATCCTTAAATGTGAAGGATACGTTTTCTCTTCTTCTTTATATAAAGGCCGATTCGCTAATTTTTTAATTACCTCTGTTTCACTATAGATTTCAGGAAGTGCCTCTATTAATGGATTTCCTTGATAGTCTTCAATTTGCTGCCTTTTATAATCCGCAGCCATTACAGTACCTTTTAACAAGAACTTTTTGAAACTCATGCATGTTCACCATCCAACTCAGCTAAAATAGACTTTAATTTATCGATCTTTTCAGCAGGTGCCACATACTCTATAGATTCCCCCTGAACTGATTGCGAGACAGTTTCTTTATTCTGTTCCTGCCCATTTTCTCCTAAAACAAATGCTTCCGTCCTACGATTTTCTTCTTTTTGCATTTTTCGGTTTTTGTTAATCTCTTTTAAGCGTTTATTTTTACTTAAATCACTATTCTCGATAGCTGTTTGAGTCTCTTTCATCGCCTTTTCTGTAATTGCTTCCACCTTTGTATCAAGCTCAATTTGAGATACTAAATTGTTATACGCTCCCTCTTTATCAAGTTGTCTTTCTAAGACATGTAATTCTTCTATTTCTTCAAAACGTTTATTGTAATACTTCTCTGCTTTATTAGATAAATGGCATTTCTCAAAACTCCTACCGTTGTTTAATAATAAATAAATTTCGTTAGCATTTCGCACATCATACACAACAGGGGCTTTCCAACTCCCTCTATATCCAGCTGTTGTATACCACTGTTCACGTATAGCTAAATTACAAGAATAGGACATCCCCTTAAAAATAATTCCAGAGCGAGTAACAGTTGCTGTTCCTCTTGGCATAAGAGCCAACTTTACAATATCTTCTGCTTCTGTTTTCAACCGACCATTTCGATACTCAACTCCCCACTTCCATAAAACTGTTGGAATAGGTAGTACATCATTAGCCACCATAAATTGATTTCGATCATAACCTTTCATGTAATGTGAGTTATTGTGGTATAGAATTGAATGAATAATAACTTGTGTGAACTCGTTTAGTGTTAATGTTGCATCTAAACGATAATCTCGCGCACCACGTTCACGTTTTCGTGCTTCAACAGCACCTGGTATCCACTTAATTGACCTCAAATTTAGCAATCGAAATTGTTGCTCTACAACTCCCTTCCAATCTGCTCGGTAAGGTGCAGCCAATTCAATATCGACCCCTAAAGAGTCTCTTAATCCATTAGGCTTAAGCCCTTCAAACTCTCCTCTATCTGCAAGAAGTATTTCAGGTAAATGATGAATTGGCCATTCTTCTGGATTAATATCAACTCCATAAGATTTACAAAACTTAACTTTATCCATTGATGTACAAAGCAAAGCCATCATAGCTCCAACCCAACTTGGCCCTTCTAAACCTACATAAAATCCAGTAACTATACGACTAAAGACATCCATAACTATATAAATAATTGGCCTTCCAATAATCCACTCGCGATTAAATTCATTCACTAAGTATATATCCGCAACAGTAGCATCAATTTGAAATCGTGAACCTGGGCCAAAAGACTCCTTTGTTGAACTTCCTAAAATTGGCCGATGTTTTAAATTAAAGGCATGTTTTCCTACCCTGGCCTGTAAAGATTTTTCTAAATCTTGCTTCTTTCGGAACCAATAATAAAACTGCTCATAAGTAGGTAATTGTTCTCTATGAGGTAGTATAGGGATCTGCTCATCTCCTTCTACTCTAAAACCAATATTAAAAAATTTAGCCATTGTCTTTTTATATGCCCGTTTAATATTAGGCTGGTTTTTCGTATTGTAAAATAAAGAAATACCAGCTTGAAAGCTATGCTTTATTCCTTCTGTTATATTGATTCCACCGAGTTCTTCTACTACCTTAGTTGGTCTTCCCCTTTTCACTTCGCCACTACTTTTTTCTTTTCCATACCCCCCAGAGTTTTTATAATGCGGTATTAAAGAATCTATTACTTTGCCTGATTGCCAGTATCTTCTTAAATACCGATATATCGTACTTTTATGCACAGAAATTCTCTCTTGTAACTCACGAATCATAACCCCACGTAATCTCGGATTATAAATACTAGGCTCATCTTTGACTAAATGTTTTATAACCTCCCACGCTTCATCTCTCTTCTCTAAATAAGCTGTTGGTAATGCATCACGTTCTTCTAAAGGGAGATTAAATTTATCAATCCACTCAATTATCTTAAATTGCTTTCCTGAATGAGTTTCTACATATTCTTCACTACTCTTTAATGTAGGTAACGCCTTAACATCATTAAGGGCTATAACAACAAGTTGTTCACCTATTGCATCAATCCAGAGCACTCTTTCTACCTGAACAACATCAGAATTACTACTATCAATCCATTGGATAATTGTATTCACTGCCAATTGCTGTATCATTGATATCCCTCTACTTTCTTATAGTCACTGTTTGTAGAAATCGAAACGCCCTTTAGTGGAAGAGATGGAACAATCTTTTCATTCATATTAACAATCCATCTTTTTCTTGCAATAAAATGCCTTATCATAGCTAGTGAAGTTCCTGGTTCCAATCCCAAACGATCATCTGTATGTGAAGTAGCAATAGATAAAGGAGTTATTTCATCCTGGATAAGCTGATAAACAATTTTTTCTATACTCTCTACAATAAAAGAACCTAACTTCGAGACATCCGAATTGTGATACTCTTTACGAACCCATTTCACATTCTCACACAATATTTTGGGGATTTCTTTATCCGTCACAATACCCCAATCTATATTTCTCCGCTGCCAATATTCCCTTTCAATTTCTAATTTCTCTATTATGCGAGCATTTTCTAAATCACCTGCATATTTTAATGTCCTTACAAATTCTTTTGAATCAACATTTATGATAAAATCAGTAGTCATCACTACAATTTCTTTCGTTTTATTATCATTGGGATGTTTAATTCCTAATCCTTCAGCTATAGATACTGTTTCTTCAATAGGTAGTAAAGGAAACTGCTCTCTAATGTCAGTTACTGTACTAGACCACTCTAACAAATAAAAATAATCGCTTTCTAGATCAGATAAAAGGTGATGATTACGCCCCGTCTTCCAGCCTTCACGCTGGCCATCTCTTCCAATAGAAGGTACATCTTGTGCTAACAACCAAGGTTTATAATTTTCCCCTTCTTTTTGTCCACGTCCTTGCTTAATATATCTTTCAATTTTCTTTGCATCCCATTCATACTTTCGTTTTGCCACAATGAATCCCTCATTTGACTGTTTAATGGTAAATAAAAAAGGCTACCTATTTATGCAATAGGTAACCTTTTAGTTCATATTGCATAAATAGGTAGCCTTTAACCCATAGTACCTACTACTTTAGATACCATTATCGACAATTAAATCGAGTCTAATACTTTTTTTTAACAGTCTAATACTTTTTTCTATAGTCTAATACATTTTTTTAATGGAACACTATTGTGTTGTTACAACATAGTTGTACATTAAGAGGCGTTCTACGCTTTATTTTCTATGTCTCAATTTCAATATAATGACAATATAGTTATTCACAATGTATATTAATTCGATATCAAAAAACAAATTTGGTGACAACATAGTTGTACATCATGAAAAGGTGGATAAAAAATAGAAGCCTTTTTGAGGCTTCTATTCGCATAATTTATATCATTTGAACATTAAATTTGTTTTCATAAGAAATCATATCTCTAATTGATAATCCACTACTTTTCCCTCATGATGCTGCATACTTTCAATCAATGCATAATCTCTATCTTTATTACCACTTAAATTAGTTAGTAATTTCTTATCCATTTCAAAATAAAAATTAAATTCAGATTCTATTCGTTTCTTGAGTATATATTTAGCCACTACATTTTTTTCTTCATTATATATTTTTAATATTCCATAGCAATCTTTTTCATTCAGCGTGTTGTATATTTCTTCTTTTAGTTTATTAGTGACTATACATGTGTAGGTCTCCCCTACTTCTGCTTTATTTATTTGATTCACTAAATTTCCAAAACAAGTTAGAATTCCTTTTCTATCTTCGCTTTGATATAACTTTATTACAAACTGAAAGTTAGAAACTTTAATCGGTAAATTAAATGTAACCTCATGCTCAAAAGTTTTAGAAGCAGGATTTTTATAAAATTCTAAGGTTGGAAAATTCAAAGAAAAAAACTCCATAATATCAGCTTTATTATCAATTAAATAAGCTACATTACAAACCTCATCTATCTGAGGTAAATATCCGTTTCCTAAAGGATCTTTATTCATCCTAATTAGCTTTAGTGCAATAGATATCAACATCAACGCTAAACATACTATAGCAAAAAAAGCTACACTACCAACTTTTAAAAAGGTACCTATAGATAAACTAAATCCCTCCGCATAATCAAATCCTCTATAAAATTTAAGTGTCGTTCCCCAAACCAATATAGAAAAAAAGGTAATAATTAAATACACATAATACAGTACACTTAAAAATTTATCTTCTGACAAATTATTCTCGTAGTTAATCAATGTATTTCTTAAATCTTCCCGATTTAAGGAATATGGCTTTAAAATTCTTTTTAAACTTTTAGAAGCTGTCACTAATTTATTTTCAAATGTGAATGCAATAAATAAAGCTGAGAAAGATACTAGTGACATTATCCCAGTAAATAACCAACTCAATAAATTGGTAAGGTCTTTATAATCATTATAAACTTTAATATTATAAGCATTACCTAAATCTAAGAAAAATAACAATGCAAATGGTATTAAGAAAAAAATCCATAATTTCCACTCTTTAAACAATATCACTAAGGCTTTCAATAACATGATAAACGACCTCTTCTTTTACTACATCAGGAAATGATACTACAGATTCGCTATCCAAATAAAAATATGTTTTCCGTTCATTAAAATAATAAGTAAAACTAGTTACTTCCCCATTTATAAGATGCTTTCTTAATTCTGCAGAACCTATATCTTTGATTTTTACTTTCTTCACTCGCGTGCTTTCATAATCGTCAAAAGAATTTGGTTTCTTTTGTAATAAATATATGCTTACTAAATCAGATTCCCAATTATCTTCATTAATGTATTTCTTTTTACATATATCAAACAAATTTATCTTTTCTAGATGCGTTGCTAATTTTTTTTCTAACTTACTTATGACAAATCCTATATAACTTTCTGAACTTCCAAAACAACAAATAATTTTTCGTTGCACGAAATATATCAGAACGACACTTTTAGGTTCCCTTGATATTATTTTCTCTTGAACCTTAATAGGATCCAACCATTTATACGAAATTCTTATAATTTGATTATTGATATAAGAAATATCATATTTATCATAAGTAATTCTTTTTGGAGTGATAGAATGTAATTTATCTATTTGAAAATCGTTAGTTACCCTATACAATATACAATCCTTTTCCATTAAAAACATTCTATCACTCCCCAATTTTTATTATTTTACTATTGCTGTTTCTTCATCTTCAGAAAGTTCTTGTTCCTTCTCTTCTTCATCATAACCAATATATTCTTTAATTTTTAAAATATCTTCATTAGTATCATCATATCCTACCGAATCTAAAATAACTTTACTCTCTTCATAAAAACTATAAAGCATCTCTAAATTATTTTCATCATCTAAATCCCATTTCTCTAGATTTCTGGAGATGGATTTAATGATTTGTAAGGAACTGTTTTGAATTACTTCATTAACTAGTCTATCCCCATTTATAAATTTTTCATAAATTTGTTTCAATAAATTTGAAGTTTCTTGAACGTTTTTGAGACCAGCACCACATAATTCTATATACTCAGATTGAATAATGTCTATAACTTGTTGTTTAAATATATCATCATCGCTATCGATTACAACGATTTTTAATATATCTTCTTCCTTTCCTTTTAAAGAAAATAAAGTTGTAAAATCCACATCATTATACGTCATATCAACTTTAAATGATAAAATATCACTACCTAAAGTGATATACTCACACGCTAATTGAGAAGATAATAAATTGCGACCATTTATGGTGATATTACGTATACCGTCTGTTGTATGTTTTTTATTTTTCGTATTAAATTTTATCTCTTTGAAACGCGAAAAAATTCCTTGCTCATGTAAACGAGTAAAAATGAAATCTAATAGAACTGCTGTTTTAAAGCTTGCACTCCCAATTTGATTTATTTGATTTATATTTTCTCTAATTCTATAACTTTGGATAGGCCATTTTAGCACTAATCCAAAATAATCTTTAATTACACTTTGTACCTCGTTATTTCCAGAGAAAATTGTTAGCACTCTTGCATTCTTATCCAAACTAATTTTTATTCTATAAACCGCAGAAAGGGTATCTAGACAACGTTCCCCTCTTCTCCAATAATCTGAATATTCTTTCAATCTAACAGTCAACTTTAGCATTGAATCCCCTTGTTCAATGTCTTCAATTGATATTAGATATTTATCTTGGAAAGGCATGTTATTTACATTTTCAATTGAAACAGCGGATTCAGCCTCCGTTAAAAAATTCAAGTGATTAACTTTATACGTATAGGCTGGTAATCCAATTGATTTAGTCATTACTGCCATTTCAACAAAATCTTCTACTTCATCAGCCTCAATTAGTTCTGTTAAAGTTAGAAATTCTTCCTTAATTTCATTTTTCTTGTAATTCTTTTTTTCTGGCTCCCAACCTGGACGCTTAAAAGCTATTATGTTAGCAACATGCTCTTTCGGTATCTTATTAAACACTCTTTCTAAAATCCCACTAACATTCATGGCAATTTCCACTCCCTGTACATTACAATTTAAGAATTCATGAGCATTGCAATGTTTTAATATTTTTTATAAGCCTCGCTACTCATTATACCAAAAAAAACAATTAATTCCTTTATTGAACCTTCCTAAATTTACAATCAATACCTATACTTATTACTACTACAAATCTTTTTTGAAGTAATAAATGTTATACTTTTAACGATGAACATAAAATTATTATTATAATGAAGTGCCTATCAACATACATAATATTTACATTTTATGAATTATAACCTTCTTGTACAATTGCTCACTATCAAGATACCTATAATACCCTATAAGCTATATTTCTCTTTTAACCCATTCAATTCTTCCTGTAAATCTTTATTAACAAAATATAGCTTTGGTACATTTGCACGCTCCTTAATTTTAGTTTTACTTAAAACCTCTCCTCCCTCAAGCAATTTCTTTATTACAAATTTAATTCTTCTTAACCGAAAAGCTTCAATATCTTCAGCCCGATCATTTAAATAGCCTAAAGTTATTGGCGTCTTTTCTTCATAACCTGAAAAACCCTTAAGACCCAACTCTTTTGCAACACGATTTTTTGTGACTCTTACGGGGGGCTCAAGACCATAAAGATCATCTGCAATTTTTTTAACCCTATTCAAATATTCTTGATCCTTCTCCAGCCAATTTACTTCCCTATAAACATTGTTGTGCTTGCGTTTAATATTTGGCTTATTATTCATTAGCCAATCCCTGTCATGCTTATATAACCAATTAATTAAATTTTGATTAACTTTTTTAAAATGAGAAATTAAGAAATCTGGGTGTTTTTCCTTTAACTTTAAATATTTTTTTCTATTTAGCTGCTTTAATTCTTCTTGCTTTTCCTCATAATGTACATCAAGTTTTAAACAATAGTATATTTTACCTACACTTACATCCAAACGTCTTGATATCTCAGGTACTGACAATTTCTTTACATACTTATATTCATACACCTTATTTATCCAAACATTTCCATATCGTTCGATTTTCCAATAATCTTTTTCATCTCCTATATGATCCGGCACTAATTTAGAATAGCTAAAGCCACATTCACATTCAAAGATACCTTTTATTTGACCTTTAAATTTTTTTATTTTCATACTTCTTATTACTGATTCACCATAATGTTCGGCTGCTTTATTTAAACAAATATATGGTCCTTCTCCAAAAGGAGTTATTAATTTCTTATTATGCTTAGGTAACTGCTTTACAGATTTCCCCAAAAAAATAATTAATAATAAATGTCGAATAGGGTGAAAAGAATTATAATAAGTTCTAATCATCTTAATGAGCCAACATCTAGCGCTATCTTCTATTGTCGAATTCATAAGAACTAATAACTCTTCACCATAAAATTCAAGAAAGTCCCTATATAAAATGTATCTATTAATTAAACCATTATTATCTATATATCCTTTTTGCATTAACAAAGAACGATATATTTGATATAAATCTTCGAACTCATATTCTTCATTAGCAAGGAAAAAACTTTCTTGAGCTATCTGTTTAAGATGATTTTTAGTTTTATCAGAAAAATTCACACACTCTTTTGTTATTGGACAATTTTCTATACTAGCCGCTTCTAAATATTGTGAATTTGTATACTTGCATACCACAGAACTATTTAACAAATAAGTTTCATGCTTCTCGCAAATGAAGACACCGGGTATTTGATGATTTAACCTCCAGTATGTTTCCCCATATCTTTCATAATCATTAACTATACAACTTGGACAGTATCTAAAGTATTGGTTTTCTAGTGTAGGATATACCCTCGATCCCATCAAACTTTTTATATTTACGTTCCCCCCGTTTAACATAATATCCCATACCTTTTTCTTTATTACTTTGCTAAAAAAATTAGTATAGTAGTAATACATCGTATTTCTTTTTATCCAATCATCTACAGAGGGATATAAAAATATATGTAGCTGCTTCGCTAGGCTGTTTAAAGAGGTCGGTAAATGCGGGCTAATTGTCCAGCTCTTTCCTGGAATCAACTCTTTTCTTCTTATATTCAACTTCTTACTTGGATTCCCTGTATGATTATAGTAACGCGCAAACACACTATAGATAAGCTCATTCTCATATAAATAAGGAAAATAAGCTAACAAATAATCTCCTCCTTATGACTAATACATTTTAGCCATTTTTTCTATGGATACGTGCCAATATTTCATCTTGTAAACTCTTATCAATATCAGCTCTTAATCCTACCATTCTTAAAACTTTCCAATAAGCTAAATCATCTTCTTTTTTTATAAGTTGTTCAAAGACCCATTCAATTCTGCGCTTTTGAAACTCAATAACTGATTCAGTAACTGAGTGTAATAACTTTCTTGTTAAAGGCAATTTATTGAGCTTTTTTTCTAATAGGGATGACTTCTTTATTTCCCTTCCTATCCTCCCGATCGTTAAGCGGATTGGTTTTTCTGCATTCATAAGAGATTTGATTGCTATATTTACTTCTTCTACAATATCCATATCTCTCTGTCCCCAATCTATTCTATTCTGCACCTTCACTCTTTTCTTTAGCTTAGGGGAATATTCCCTCAACCAATCTTTATCATTGCGATATAAACGCATATACAAGTTAGGATAAAGATTTCTTAATTCGGTTTTCGTCATATCAGAATTTTTATTCATTAAACTTTTCCATTCATCCTTCCATTTATCTAACAAGTTGTTCTCTTGCATTTTCTTGCTATTAGATAACATATCTTTAGAGTACTTAATGACAGTCTTTACATCTACCTTTAGTCTTCTAGCACACTCACGATAACTTAAGTTTTGAATAAAAATATACTCATGCAATCTTTCTTTCCAATAATATCCGAATGATTTAATACGACTAATTTTCATTTTATCTTCTTCAAATTTATCGGGCCCTTTACGAGAATATATAAAACCACAAGTACAACCAAAAGTTCCTATGGGTCGTTTTGTTCTACTACATCTTGAAATTTTCACTTCCTTAATTACTGGTTGAAGATAATGTTGAGTAGCAGGATTTAAACATGGATATGGCCCTTTTCCAAAAGGCTTATAAGATTCTTGACTATAGTTACTAATACTGTCAACTGACTCTTCTAAAAAATAAATCAATAATATATGTCTAATTGGATGAAAAGACTTTCTGTGTTTCCTAGTAATAGCTTTTAACCAACAACTCTCATCAGATTTCAACATTGACTGCATACAATGCAGTATTTTCTCCCCAAAATATGAAATAAAATCCCGCGCTAATTTACCTTGTTTTACGTTGCCCTTAACTGAAACATACCCCCTTTTTTGTAACAAATATCGATAGCCTTTCTGTAATTTATTCAAATCGTATAGATAGTCTGTGTTTACTAATTTTCGGCTTTGTTTAGCGATATAAATTAAATGTTCCATTTCTTGTTTAGACCAATCATGATCGTTATTGTTTATCGTTCTCTTCATATGGACTGTATCTAATGGTGCAACAAGGGTTGAACCCCCTGTCCGAAATTGTTCAGAGCTCTCTTGAAGTAAACATCTATGCTTTAAGCAAACAAAAACACTTGGCAATTGTTGATAAACACGCCAATAAGTTTCTCCATATCCCTGTAAATCTTCTTGTAAACATTGTGCACAAAACCGAAAATATGGAGATTCCTTTACTGTACTTGTTATATAACCAATTTGATAATACACATTTACTCCCTGCTCATTACTTAATATTGCTTTTTTTACCTTATTACGAACCTCAGCATTCAAAAAATTTGTATAATAATGAAAGAATGTATGCTGTTCCCAACAATCATTAATATTAAATTGATTAAAATATTTAAGCCTATTTTGTAAAACTTTTAAATCTGGTATTAAATCTGGCATAATATATGTTCGCGTATCACCATATAAATCCCTTAACGTATCTTTAAATTCCTTATTACACGAACGGTTATGATATCTAGTCAATGCGCCATACAATAATTCTTCTTCATATAAATTTGGAAAAAATGTCAACATAATCTCTCTTCCTCATAAAAAGATTCTTCTAATGGTTTTTTAATATAACCGTTATCATATAATGCTTCATAAGCCGATTGTTTGGTCTTCTTTCCTTTATTAATGAGAAGCTGTAACATATTCATATTCAATGCCTTATTATTTTTCTTTCTCTTGTCAGTTTCACATTCATTAATACACTTCAAAGCTTCTTTCATTAGTTCTGCAATCGTTAAATTTGGAAGTTTATTCAGTACTCTTTTAGCTATCTTTTCTGCATGCTTTTCATTTACATCTAAATTAATAAGGGATAAAATTAACTTTTCTAACTTACTTGATTCATTTGCTTCACTATCTTTTTTAATTTTTTCCTTTTGAGCTTGAATCCTGGCTCTCATATCAATTACTGGTATTTTATTTAACATGTATTCTTTTATATCTAAGGCAATAATATCTTCATACTTTGCAATTTCTGACTCTACTCCAGATTTAAGTGCTTTCAACATTGGCTGAACAAGTTTCAAATCTTCTTTTACTACTTTTTTTATTAATTCTATTGAAATTTTCTCTGTGCTTGTTTCAATTGCTCTCCCCTGTGCCAATATAAAAATCTTTATAGCTATATCAATAATTCCCTGACTCTCCTCATAAATTAGCTTAATCAATTCTTGATTAAGTTCGACATATTCTTTTGTCCACTGATAATCCCAAATACTTGTAAGTAACACTTCCCAATCTTCTGAGTTATCCATTTGTTGCCAAATCATATCTCCTTGTCCACTTCCACGACGTGCCTGCCTAAAATCCTTCTGTAAAATTGCTCTTGCTCTCATTGTCCCAATCATCATAACAGGTATACCAATTTCATTAATAAGTGTCACAAAGAAATTCATCATCTTTTCAGAGGCATCTCCCTTTGTTGATAAAAGGTGCTGTATCTCATCAATAATTACGGCTCCGACACAATGCAACCGTGCAATCTGCCCCATCCTTGTTACCATTGAGCTGACTGAAATATGTGACTTACCGTATTTATGTAAATAATTTGTTCCAATTAATGTATCTATCTTTTCAAAAAAATTTTGACATAAAGATTTTAATGATCCATCATGTGGACAGTTTAATTTTAGCCAGACAATTTGAATTGTATTAATGGGATATTGATGAACAATTAGCTGTGGATATAATGAAAGAACCCTCTCTATAGCTGTAGACTTTCCAACACCAGAAAATCCCATCAAAGTAAAACTAGAAGCTGTTGCTCTTATATCTGGTGATAAACCTAACTCTTCTTTTTTCACCAACTTTTGATGTAACTCATTTAAAGCTTGAATATGCTGTTTTTGTAATGGATTCCGATTAACATATCCATAACGTAAAAAACGAGAAAACCTTCTCTCTAAATCTAACGTTTGTCCAATTGGCTGAAAAAAACGGGTTAATCGTAACAGGGCGTGGTAACGATGATGCTCAGATAAGTTTTTTTCTTTTTCATGATACTCAGGAAAAAAACTAAGTTGATCAAATGCTTCTTCATAGGAGAGTATAGGGGGTAGTGCTTCAATTAAAGGATTTCCTTGATATTCAACTAACTGTTGTTCTTTATAACTAGCAAGTAAGGCGTATGTCCCATTTTCTAATTGAACCATGTCGGGGTTCTGACTCATTTTTTCCCTCCTCTACGCTTATTAAACAAATCTTTAACTGAATGACGATCATATATATTTTTTTGATTTTCATTTACCGAAATTACATTTTGTGGAACACCATTTTTCATATCGTCTAATTTAAACGCTTCTTCCTTTCTTCTCATTTCTTTTTCAAATTTGGTATGTTCTTTTATTTTCTCTATGTTTTTTGATTCGCTAAAATTTACCGTTTGTTTCTCATCTGCTTCTTTGATTGCTTCATTGACAATAGACTCTATACTATCAAAAAGATTAATGTCATTTTGTAACAAAACATGCTCTTCTTCCTTGAATTTTTCACTTTCTACTTTATGCAACTGTTCAACTTCCTCAATTGATTTATCTTTATATCTCTCTTGATGTTCTAGTAAATTGCATGTTTCAAATATTCTTTCATCCTTTGTATGAATATAAATCTGATTCATATCACGAGGATCAAAAGAAATATCTACCTTCCAACTTTTCTTTGTTCTAGCAATAGCAAACCATGAATTTTGCAATGCTGTTTCACAACTATATAGCATTTTTTGAAATCGAATTCCCTTTGCCGTTACCGTAGCACTCCCTCTAGGCATTAAATAAAACTTCATGATATCAGGTTGCACAATTCGTAACTTTCCAGCACGATTTTTAATACCCCATTTCCATAATTCGATAGGAGTTGGTTTCACATCATCCATTATCATATCCGAATCTCGTATATAGTCTTTCATATAGAAATTTTTGTTGTAATGTAAAATAAAACGAATGATAATTTTTGTATATTGCTCTATATTTAATTTCGCTTGTAAGCGTGGATCTTTAGCCCCTCTCTTCCCCCAATCTTTTGCTACATAACCAGGTAAAAAAGGACGTATTTTTTCTTGTGATATATCAAACAATTTCTCCACAATCCCTTTCCAATCTGGACGATAGGCTGGATTGTTCTCAACTGTAACATTAAGACCTTGTATTAAGTGATTAACATTAAATCCTTCTAATTCTCCTCGATCTCCTAAAATAACTTCAGGTAAATGAGCTGCCGGCCAACAATCTTCTGTAATATGAATACCATATTTCTCACAAAACACTTTCTTATTTGTGGTTGCATTAAGAAGAGCCATCATCATACCCAGCCAAGATGGACTTTCTAATCCTACATAAAATCCTGCTATTAAATGAGTATATACATCTGTAACATAATAAACCGTCGGTCTCTCTAAAACCCAATCTGAATTATACCTAGATACTATATATACATTAGCCTTTGTAGCATCAATTTGATATCTAGAACCTGGACCAAATACTTCAAAGGATGAAGAACCTAAAATTGCCCTATGATCTCGCTCGAATTTTTTCCTTCCATACTTTGATGAAATAATTTCTTCTGTCCCATATCTCTTATTAAACCAATAACGAAATTGCCGAAGTGTAGGAATATTATTTTCATCCTCGATAATAGTGTAATTTATCCCATCCTCATAGTAAGTATCCACTTGAAAGGCTTTCCTAATCATCATCTTATAAGTATGCGTTAACGTATTATCCGGATTTACAAAATAATAATTTTGAACAGCCTTTTCAAACAGTTGTTGAATTTCTGGCGTCACATTTATACCCGTACTATTTCTCGTTCGTGGTCTACCAGTCTTATTCTCCCCCCAATTTTTTTCAACTCCCTTATTGCCACAATTTTTATAATCAGGGATTAATGCATCCTTCACTTTTCCACGTTGCCAATATCTCTTTAAATACTTATAAATTGTCTTATTAGAGACATCTTGTTGGCCTATTATTCCCTTAATTAATTTCCCTCTTTCTTTCCTCTTATAAATTTCCGGTTCTCTCTTAACTAATTCCTTAATCTTATTCCATGCTTTATCTCTAATCAAAATCTCCTTTTCACTCAACTCTTCACATGCTATAACTGAAATAAGGTTAGGTGCTACTACTTTTGAAAATCTACCACTCACGAAACCATCAAAAAGATTTTTCATACCCTCTCCAAAAGGCAGAGCATTGTCATGATATATATCAATTAAATATGCGATTACATTTCCATCATCAATCCAAAGTACCCTATATACCTTTGAACTATCTACATCCTGAAATACTTCATTTACTGATAGCATAATCACAGACCTCATACTCCCCTTTTGTAAAAACTAAACCCTTAATATTCAGATTTCTTAGATTAACCCTTTTTGTTAATATGTCTATAAATATATATTTTCTAGCTACTAAATGCTTAAAATAAACCATAGCTTGTCCCTGATCCAAATTATACTGATTATCAAATTGATTAAGAGCATCAATTAGGGGGGTATTAGACGAAGTGTTCATAAGAGATTTAAGAAGAAGCTTAATAAAGCTCACGTCCCTTATATCCTCTACATAATAAGACTTATGAAGCCAAAAAATATTATCTGCCATTTCTGCAGGAATATCCTTTTCCGTTACAATACCCCAATCAATATTTTTCCTTTTCCAATATTCCCTTTCAATCTCAAACTTTTCAATTACCCTCTTATCTTCTAATTCCTTACTTGATTTTACGGTTCTAGCTATATATTTAATTTCTTTCTCCTTATGAATCGTCAATAAAAAATCTGTAGTCATTACAATTAGTGTTTTATTCTTTGGATCAATAGGATGTGATATACCTTTTTCTACAGCAATTTGATATGTAAGCTCCCGATCTAAAGGGAATTGTTCTCTGATATCAATAATATTATCTGCCCATTCCAAGATAAAAAAATAATCCCTTTCTAAATTAGAAAGAAATTCATGTTGTCTTTTTGTTTTCCAACCCTTAGGACGAGTTTCATTACCATTAGAAGATAGATTTTGTATCGTTAACCAAGGTTTATAATCACCTCCTTCCCCATGTCCCCTACCTTCTCTTATGTATTTTTCTATTCTTTTTTCTGTCCATTCATTTTTTCGTTTGGCCATCTCTACCCTCCTTAAAAATTTTATCATTTCTAGTATGGAATATTTTTATGTGCATAATACATAGAATCCTTCTAAAATACTATTTATCTCATTTGGTATTTCTGCTTCAAACTATTCAATGCTTTTTTAGAACCAATAACGAAACAAAAAAGCTGTATTATTCTCTATATTTTTCTAATGTACCTATAACCAAACATTTGTTGTACTTTCATTCTTCTTTATAAAACTCTAAAAACCTTATAATTTTATAAAGTATATAAATTTATATCTAATATCTCCTTAAATTCTATATATTCCTCCATCATGTCACTTAAATACTCAATACCTTTACACTTTAAGAAACCACTATTATATTCTAGCTTTACTACTTGTTTTCTTTGATTCCAATCAGTTATTTTAATCAATTGACTATCCATTAAATTATAAAGATACACATTTCCTCCATCACTGAAAGTGCCAAAACCAATAATAAGTGCAAGATATGAGTTATCTATCCATATTGCCCCTTTCGGCATATATGCTCCATCTATATCACCTATTAATTGAATATTATCACCATTCCTTAAATCAAAGAGATACAATTTGGTGATACTTTCCCATTCGCAAGGTGATAAATATATAGCTTTTAATCCCCCTGGTGAAATAGTTGGTTTTGAGGAAATGCTATCATTTAGTAACTTTTTTTCACCATACTCTGTAATTAATTCTATACGGTTATTTGAACGCCTATATTTTAATTGATACATACCTTCCTTCCGCTCTCCCTCAAAACAAAATTTAACATCTTAATTTTACAAAATAAGTTTTGGAAATCTACCACTATCTTTTTATTTTATTCATCTATATTTAATCAATAACCACCTCCTTTATATCAGATAACTGGTGTATTTTTATGGTAATTCACAATATATTTGTAAGTATTATCTACAAATCCATTGTATCATGATACAATACCGTAGACTATAGTCTACAAAGAAAGGATGTTATTATGTATTTTAGTAAATTACCTATAGGATTCTTCGATTTAAATACAGATACAGAAACACTTCACTCCCTTTTATATGAACATTTTAATAAAACAATAAAAAAAGGTACCAAAATACAATTTCAAGATTATGAAAACCAAAGTTATTTTTTTGTACCTTCACCTGTCTTCACAGAAGAACTGATGGGTAATATAAGTGGCATTGATTTAATTATCTATGCGTATTTATGCAAAGATGCATACCTCAATAAAACAGGAAAAGTTAAAGTAGATATCCCTACTATCTCAAAAGAAACGGCTATCAGGAAAACTGTAATTCGAAACTCTATTAATAGCTTGAATCGAGTGGATTTAATTGTTAAAGACTCTAAAGATACATACTATGTTATAGAAGAATTATTTTACTACTTCACAGATAATGAATTTAAAGAATTTGTTGAAGTAGTTAACAACTCAATACCTTACTAAAAAACGGCTATAATTTATTAATAGGAGTCACCATATCAAAAAAAGAAAAGTGTACATTTAGACTATATTTCTTATTAGATGTATTTTTTACAAAGAAAAGGCACCCTTCCGGGTGCCTTCCACTATGAGTCATATTATCTTTAATAATATAGGCTCGAATTTATTGAGTTAATATTTTTATACATTTTGATAGTAGTTACAATAAAATGTATTTAGTTTTAAAACAGCTTGTAATACTTCTTCCGGATCATTTTTTTCAAGCATCTGTGTAATTGATAAATAATACAACTTGTCATTTAATTGGTTTGATTCTATGGTCATTCTTAATCCTTTAAGTTCGTTTAACATTAAATGATATCTTTTCACATCGTCGGGATTACTAGGAATGTTTTGTTTTATAATACGCTCACAATCTAGAGCTAAACATATAAATTCATGATGATTTGTCATGTTATCCTCCTAATAATTTTTTATTGTAACCAACTGTTATCTATCTTATTAATCCAGTATTGCATAGCTCCACCTTCTCTATATTCTTGAATTATACTTGTCCCTTTAAGATATTGAGTTTGAGCAGCTGTAAATCCTTTAAGTATTCTTGTCCCTTTAGGTACCTTGATTTTATATTGTATATTAAGGGGATTTCCCCAAGCTTCTAATACGGCTAACTCATTTCTAGTTTCTTCAATATTTCTTTCTTTATCTCCCCACCAATAACCCAGACCATATTTAGATCCCGGTTCACCAGCCTTGCTTCTTCTATATAAAGTAAGTAACTGATCAGTCTCTATAATTTCTATTTTTAATTCCTTAAATGCTAATACATCAGAATTTGTTTCTTTAAAATCAAAATTAGAAAATCCTGAAGAACGTATTACCTCTCTCTTTAAACTTGCTCGTTCCATTATACTCAGATTTAAATTATCTATTTTATCTAGGGCCTGGTTCATTTCTTTAACTGACCAATTATTCAAATCACTATTTCTAATATAGCTGATTTTTTCTCCTAGACTAGTATTATCATTAAAAACACTAGACATTTGCTCAATATTGCTTAAAGTGATGTTTTTTTCCTTTGCATATGTAACAGATAAAGGAAAAGAACTCATTAATAAAATCAACATGATTACAATAGAAAAACACTTTTTCATACTTAATTATATCTCCTTATATGATTTTATTTCTAACTATTTCAATTAGAAATAAAATCTAATTTTCTTAAAATAAATTTCCATACTGGTTCTTCTCCTGTAATGACAGAAGCTCTACCAACCATTCCTATATGTAGTTCTTGTAAATCTTTTGTATCAATTGTGGCTTCTAGTTCATACATATACCCCTTCGTATTTTTATCAAAAGTAGGATATGCTGATACATATGTTATTTGTCCCATTTGTTTATCCGTTTTCTGTAACTTAAACGAATATTGTACTTTATCTCCTTTTTTTATTCCTTTTATCTCTTGAGCTGGTAATAAGATTCTTACTTTTTTTTGCTCTTCTTTTGGGATAATCGAAACAATTTCTTGGCCGGGATTAATTAAATCCCCTTGTTGTAAGATGGCAGGAAATTGTACAATCCCGTCTTTTTCTGCTTTTATAATTGTCGTTTCATTTTGATGACGCAGTCCATCTAACTCTTGCTTTTTAATAAATAGTTCCTGTTCTAGGGATTGAATACGTTGATTCACTGAAATTATAGATTCTTCTTTATATTGTTTTAAAGCATCTTTCTTTTGTACTTGCTTTCCTTCTTTAGTAACATCCACTTTTGTTCTTTCATGTTCTAAAGTTTCTTTTCGTTGTTGAATACGCTTTTCCACACTATTTTTTTGGGATTCTAAATTTCCTTTTTTATCATCTATTACTTGTTTTTGTTCTTCTAATATATTTTCTTTTGTCTTTTGTTTTTCAATTATGTCTATTTCTCTTTGGATATTTTCGTTTTCTGCAATTAATCCTTGTAAAACTTCATCTTGTTCGCTTGAAATTTTACTATTTTCTATTGTTTTTATTTCATTGTCTTTTTCATTTTGTATAGATTGATATCTTTGATCATAAGCCTGATATTCTTCTCTTATTTTTTTATCCACATCATCAAGAAAAGAAGATTTATGGGACTGGATACTCTCTTTCAACTGTTCTAACATCCCTTTTTGTTTTTCTAAATGTTCCACAATTTGATTCATCTGACTTTGCTTATCTGTTAATTCCTGATTTTTTAATTGAATTAAAATATTTCCTTTTTTCACTTCATCACCAGGCTTAACAGCAACCGTATCAATCACACCTACAATTTGAGTACGAGACACACTTACATCTGATTTTCCTTGTATCATTGCTGTTCCCTTACTTACAATATCTATCTTACTGACATAAGCCCAGATTAAGAAAACAAATAAGCTCATCAAAAGAAAAACAATTAATCCAGCAATAAAACGAGGTGGTTTTCGTTCTAATAATTCCTTACTATCAATTAATTGATCAAACGAATAAAGCTTACTCATCTTGGACACCTCGCATTGCATAAGATTGAGATTCTATGTGTTCTATATGAACAGTTTGATTCTTCCACAAACGGTAATACTCTCCTTTATGGAATAATAATTCTTCATGAGCGCCTTGCTCTTTAATATTTCCTTGTTCCATCACGAAAATTTGATTTGCATGCTGGATTGTACTTAATCGATGCGCAATCATAATTACAGTAACTCCTTGTAACCCCAACTTCTTTAACATATCCGTAATATGTTTTTCAGTTGTAGAATCTAAATTACTTGTCGCTTCATCTAAAATTAAGATATCTGGTTGTTTTAATAACGCTCTTGCAATTGCCAAACGTTGTCTTTGTCCACCAGATAAATTTGACGCATTTTCTTCTAAGAGAGTTTCATAACGTAACGGTAATTCACTGATAAACTCATGTATACAAGCTTGCTTACATACGTGTATAACCTCCTCTAAAGTAACTGGTCGTGCTAAACCAAAACACAAATTCTCATAAATAGAAGCACTAAAGAAGAATGACTCTTGAGAGACATATGCAATTCGATCACGCAATGCAGTACGGCTTATCTCTTTGATATGATAATCATCATAATATATATTTCCTTGTTGGGATTCATAATAATGCATTAATAGTTTTGAAATGGTTGTTTTACCTGATCCACTCTCTCCTACAAATGCTACTTGACTACCTGATTCAATTGAAAAACTTATGTTATTTAGTACATTTTTACGTGTTCCATAACGAAATGTAACATTTGAACATTGGATTTTACCTGATAATTTTTTAGGAGATACTTTATTATCCTCTTTTTCATTTTTTTCTTGATCTAAATCAAAAATTTCATTTAATCGTTCTCCAGCGACTAGTGCAGATTGCATGGTAGGCTGAATACCAATCAAATTTTCAATTGGATTTAAAAAATATACTAAAAGTGCATTATATGTAATTAACTCACCTATCGTCATATTTCCTTTTAATACTTGCATGGAACCAACCCAAAGGATGATAGTTCCACCAATTAATTCAAGTCCCATTTTAATAGAACCTTGTAAATTGGATAGCATTCCTCTTTTAAATACATGCCTTAATAGATTAATAAAACGACTTTCAGTTTGAAAAAACACTTCTTTTTCTGCGTTATAAGATTTTACAGTTGCAATTCCATTTAAAGATTCCACTAAATAGGAATTTAATTTCGCATTACTTTCCATTTCTTTGCGATTAATGGATTGATATGGCTTATGGAAGGCAAAAATAATACCAATATAGAAAGGTATTAATAATAAAGTCACACCAAATAAAATGGGGCTATGGATATATAACAAAACAGCTCCTATTGTAACCATTAATGTATCAATCATTAAAGTAACTGTTATGGTTGACAAAGCATCTCGTATTTTACTTGCGTCCATAAATCGAGAAATAATTTCGCCCACTTTTCTTGTTTCAAAGAAATTCATTGGTAATCCTACAACATGACGATAGTACCCAAGCATTAAATGAATATCTATTCTTCTACTTAAATATAGGATTAAATGAGTGCGAAAATAAGAAAGAAGTATCTTAAATATATACAATATAATAATTCCAATTGATACAATATGAAGTGTCTGTATCAATTGATTTGCCACGATATCATCAATTAAAAATTTAAAATAAAATGCTCCCAATAACCCAAATAAATTAAAGAAAATAGAAGCAAAAAACAATGGTATTAATAAATTTTTTTGTTGTTTTAATAATAAGAGAAATCGTGAAAATGTTCCCTTTGATTCTTTTCCTTTTTGAAAATTTTGTCCAGGAGACATTAATACAAGAATACCTGTCCACATTTGGCAGAATTCTTCTAACAAGTACGTAACCAATCCCTTTTCTGGATCAGCAATATAAATTTTATTATCTTTAACCTTATGAATTACTACATAGTGTAACAAACCACCATTGACTACAACATGAGCAATTGAAGGTAATGGAATTTCTTTTAAATCTTCGGGTTTTGTTGCTTTTACAGCTTTTACTTCAAACCCTAGTTTTTCACCAGCCTCCATCAAACCTTTAATATTTGTTCCCGCTAAATCTGTACCAGCCACTTCTCTAATCTTTGAAATAGAAGTAGTAAACCCATAATGGCGAGAAATCATCGCTAGACATGCTGGACCACAATCTTTTAAATCCTGTTGCCTAATACAAAAAAACTCTTTTTTGAACAAAATCGTAGCCTCATTTCCTTAATATTTAAATATGACAAGTTAAATATTATATCTAAATATAATAAAAAAATAGATAATATGTAATTTTGCATATTATCTATCATTCCTGGAAATAAGTGTTATTATAAAAACCATGATTGTTATATCGCGATTAAACAATAGTAATAATAACATTTTTATAATATTAACTAATTAATTACGTGTAATAATCAAAAATATAATAATAAGGGGTATGAATCATTATGAAATTAGAATTACTTACAGAAAAAGAACTTTTAGAAATTTCAGCTGGTGGAGCTGGTAAATGTGTAGCAGGTATCGCTTCTGGCGCAGTCGGTGGATTCCTAACAGGAGCTAGCTACACTTGGGAATTTGGTCCTGCTGTAATTTACGGTAGCGGCGTAGGTGCTTTAGCTGGCGGCGTTGCTGGCGGAATTGCTGGTTGCTAATAAAAAATAAAAGGAGAATCATATTATGAACTTAGAGACACTTACAGAAAAAGAACTTTTAGAAATTTCAGCTGGTGGAGCTGGTAAATGTGTAGCAGGCATCGCTTCTGGCGCAGCATTAGGATTCCTGAATGGTGCTAGCTACACTTGGGAATTTGGCCCTGCTGTAATTTATGGCGGCGGCGTAGGCGCTTTAGCTGGTGGCGTTGCTGGCGGAATTGGTAGTTGCTAATAAAAGATAAAAGGAGAATCATATTATGAACTTAGAGACACTTACAGAAAAAGAACTTTTAGAAATTTCAGCTGGTGGAGCTGGTAAATGTGTAGCAGGCATCGCTTCTGGTGCAGTTAGTGGATTCCTAACAGGAGCTGGATACACTTGGGAATTCGGCCCTGCTGTAATTTATGGCAGCGGAGTAGGCGCTTTAGCTGGCGGCATTGCTGGCGGCATTGGCGGTTGCTAATAAATTTTATATCTAATAATGATTAGAATGAAAAAAGCGATTAAATTGGGTTTTAATTTAATCGCTTTTAATTTATAGAAACTAGAACTAGCAATTATAATATGCATAAAATTTCTTACTTTCTAACAGTATGCTTAAAATATATGTTATCCAATTTTAGAATTTATAGAAAGAAAGGTTTAATTCTATAGACCGTATTTCATTTATATTCTAATTTCAACTAATATAACTTTTTTAAATTAAATAAGGAAATTACATACATGCTAGAACCAAAGAATAAGCCTGCACAAACCCATATAATAATATCAGAGAAAGAAACTGATATTTTTCCTGAGCTTAAATAAGGAAAAACATAACACATTAATATAAACATTTCAAAAGTCCAAAGTAAACCCGCTCTAATACTAGATTTTTTAATCTGTTTTTTCTTTTTAAAAAATTCTTCTTTTGTAGAGCACTCTATATCATTCAATTTTTTCTTTTTTAATTTCCACATTAGATAGTTAGCGTAAAGCATATTGACCACAAAGGTAATTATAGTTCCTATGGATAAGGTTTGATTAATAGTATCCACTACTAGCATAATAAACATAGCTAATATATTTGTATACCATAACATTAACCCTGCAATAGCAAACTCTTTGTTTATTTCTTGTATTTGATATTCATCTCTTTCACTTACCTTGTTTATAAATCTCAAGTACATTTTTTCTAACATATTTTTCATTATTACAACTCCTCCCAAAATAAATCATTTAAAGTAACTCCAAGGGTTTGACAAATCTTAATACAAAGATTTAAAGATGGATTATATGCGCCTTGTTCAATTAAACCTATTGTTTGCCTGCTAACATTTGTCAATTTTGCTAATTCTCCTTGTGTCATACCTTTTTCAAGTCGAATCCGCTTAACTTTGGTAAGCATCTAAAAACCCTCCAATACTATAGTTTACTTTTGTTATTTATATATTACATTTGTTTTTTATATACGTCAAGTGTCATATATATTTATAAGATCCCAGTATGAATTTCGACAAGAAATAAGCCGAATCACGAATACATAAATCTCCTGGTCGTAAAGTATTTAAGCACTTCGTGCCAAATATTTTGTCGTTATTTTTTTCTGGTCCAACTTGAAAGTTAAGAAATTTTCTACTGTGCAGATCATATCCTAATTGAATTTTGATTTCGGCTGTTTGAGCACAGCCTCCAGAGCCTGGATATACATCTTCTAAAGCATTCGGTACCTGAAATACAGTAGCATCTAAGATACGTATTCGTTGAAAATAAGAGAAGAGATGGTTAGAGATTTGTGTTTGTTCACATACCTTTTGTTGTAACAGTAAAGAGAAAATATGTTATGAAAACAAAACTGCTTTAGCATTTAAACGTTTATTTAAGCCCTCAGGGCTGAGTAAAGTGCAAGTGGCTGCATGAAGCTTACTACATAATCATACTAAGGGATCACCTGCTACTCGTTACTGATCCAAATACAAATCGGGGCTAAGTCTGAGCAAGAAAACTTACGTTTTCGCTTTATAAATCCCATTTCTCTTGCAAGTTCTTCTAAAAATACAGGTGTCACATATCGTTGTAATCCCTTTGCAAATAGTTGTAGTTCATCTTGAATCAAGGGGTTCATCAAAAAACGTCATTCTTTCTAATCTAGCTTGTTTAGAAAGAATGACGTTTTTGAGTAATTAGGGGGTATTAAAATCTCTTAAATTGATGGGCATGTATGGTGAGGCCTAATAACTACATTATGGCCGTTTTCTTTATACTTCCCCCTAAACATTGGCTGTATATTACAAATAAATGCAGACTATAGTCTGTAGTTAAAAGAAGATTACTCTCTCAAAATTATCTTATAAATATAAGGAGAGTGATTTCTTGAAAATCGAAGAAGCCTTTGGAATTACCCTACAAAAATACCGGCATATCACTAATATAAGTCAAGAACAGCTCGCACTTAACTCTAGTTTAGATAGAACATATATTAGTCTTCTTGAACGTGGTAAAAGAAAACCCACAATCAATACTATATTTGCATTAGCTGAAACTCTTGATGTCAAACCCTCCCTGTTAATTCAAGAAGTAGAATTTTTAGTCTCAAAGTCCAAAGAGTAATACCACCTTATTAAAATTAATATTAAATAACTATAGAAAATACAAACTTTAAGTAATTATTTTAGATTAAGTAACAAGCAAAAGAAATAGTATCATTATATTTCTTCTTTTGCTTGTTATAAAAACTATACAGTATAAAAAAGCATAATAAACTAATTTTTTATTCTGCTATTGTTCCCCATAGCAAAACTAGTAATAGTATAAAGAATAGCTTCCTCGCATCTTTTTAGAATGTTTTTAAACATTTTGTAATAGTTCACTTGGTCGAAATTCATCTTGATCTAATATTTCTATAGGTTCAATTAGAACCCGTTGTTTCCCAGTTCCCCCCATATATTCAATCTTTGTAGCTCCATAGGTATCGATAAGATAAGCTATTATTTGCTTATGTTCCTGTTCACTACATTCACCACTGCACCCTAATTGCGTACATAAAGGATATGCCCTTTTCCTCGTTCCCCCATGGTAAGTAAATAACTCCCTTTTTTCTTCTTCATCTTGATATGGAAAACACTCCCTTAAATAAGACACATCCTTCCAATTACTGTATAGTTCATCATATACTACCTTATAAGCATCGTTTACTTCTCTCTTTATAGAACCTGTTATTCCTTCCTGTTCCATGAGATTCTTTAAAAATTCTCTTTGGTCTTTATTTACTCTGTTTTTTGTTGTCTTCACTTCATTTTCCCTATAGATTTCTTCTACCGTCTTATTAGCTACTTTAAAATCTAAATATTGACTAAGCTTTTCTTTCTCTTCAATATCTCTATATGGAAAATCCTTCATTGTTTGAGGAATAGGAAGTTTATCCATAGCTAAACTAATACAGACTTCTTTAAATACAAGCTCTGTAGTTCCATTTAGAATAATTTTAAAGTTAGCATCTTTACATACCTTTTCTAAGAATAACTTTTGATCTTTTTTTATCTTCTTAGGTTCATACATTTTCACTTTTATATGTTTTCTCTTCTGTATTTTAGCTAATAATTTACGGTTAGGACGGCTTAACAAATTTCCAATATCTAATGCTTCTTTGTTATATGGTTTATATTCAGCTTCTGCTCCTTTTTCTAACTTTTTAATATAAAAAGATTCTACCTCTTCCCATGATCTAGTCAGTACATACCCTTGTTCTTTTAATAACTCTCGCACATCCTTACCATACCCTTGAGATGTATAAATGCGCTCATCAAGTATTGTGACAATTCCATAATCCTCAATACTTCTAATTAAGCGCCCTACCGCTTGATCTAACTTATTTATCATCATTGGATAACTAACTTTTTTAAACCTATCTTCCTTTTTAATTCCCATACTCATTAACTCTATAATAGGATCATTAAAAGCTGGAAATGGTAACTTATTTATAATAACTGATGTTAAAGAAGTTCCTGCTATTGAAAACCCAGAGAAAAAACTACCGGATCCAACTAACACACTCTCTTCTAATTCTTTAAAACGTTTAGTTAAATTTTCAACTCCACTTTCTCCTTGTTTGTATAATGGAACGTTAGAAGTCGCTAATTCTACTTTGATTCCATTATAAAATTCATCCATATGGTCCTTAGAGGTATTTAAAAGAAGCGTACGTCCCCCTGTCAACCTCAGTAATTTACGAATCTCTTTTAATGCATTTTCTATAAACTCATCTTTATTAGGATTACCTAATTTCTTAGGTATGTAAATAAGTGCTTGATTCTTGTAATCGAATGGACTATTTAAAACTTTTGTTACCGCTTCTCCACTTTTAATATTCCATTGATTTTTAATATAAGAAAAATCTTTATTCACCGTAAGGGTACCCGACATAAATATAATTTTATTGGAATTCTTGATATAATCTAACATCTGTCGGAATACCTCTTTATAATTATTTTCTATGACATGAAATTCATTATCTTCTAAGCTTATCCAAGACGTATACTTCTCCTTCTGTAAAAATCTATGGAGAATACCAGACAATTCGTCCAATATTTCAGCCCTTCGGTACTTTGCCTGAAATAGATTTTCATTTAAGATTTTTTGTAGCGTCTTTAAAATAGAAAATACAAAGTCTGTTAACAAGTAGCGCCCCGCATCTGACTTCTTATTATATTCTTTGTTCCTTTTTACCCATGCTCCTAATCTATCTACGGCTTTTTTCCACTTATAATTGTCCCGTTCTATATATTTTTCAAGATTCCTCAAGTAAGACAGAGTAAACGTTTTTTCTAAACGACCAATAAATGTTTCCAAAAAATCGTGAGCTTCATCAATTATCACTAGCCCCATATCAGTTTTTAGTACTGGCTCATAAATACTATCCATATCCATTGCATTTAAAAACGAATTAATTAGTTGATCATGATTGGTTATAACTACATCATTTTCAATTGCTTTAAATCTTCTCCGATGTATAATCGTCGGACATACCATTGAAAATTGACAAGCCCTACAATTAGACTTATTAGATAACTCAACTCTTTTCCATTTTTTATCCTCTATATTAAAGCCATGTTCCTCTTCTAATTCGCTCCTTTGCCCCGTCTTACTTAATCGAAAAAACTTTTCCAAAACATGTTGATCTGTACGCGAAAATAATTCGTTTTCTATTTTTTGACTTGAATTCTTCATCCTAAAGTGACAATAATAATGTGATTTTCCCTTTGCAACAATTGGGTTATTTACTAACCCCAGTTTACGTAATAGTGGAATTTCACTCCTCATTAACTGTCCTTGCAAATTAATAGTAGCAGTAGCATACATAACATTCCTTTTATCGAATGTATTATATTTCCGATCTACTAAGACTGGAACTAATGCTCCTAATGACTTTCCTGTTCCTACTGGTGCCTCAATAATCATTACTCTCTTACTAGACTCCAAAAACTCTCCAATATCTAATGCCATTTGTAACTGAGATGCCCTAATAATACTAGTACCATAGTGTTTGATTAGCTTTTCTTCAAATATGTCTAAAATTACATCTGCTTTAGAATTCATCTACTGCCCCCTCTACTTTTCTAACTTGCAATCTCTCTTTTATATAACTCTCTTGTTTAGAGTAGTTTTACTTTCACTATAACCCTTTAATATTTTATACAATATCTTCCTTACACAAAAACTTATTATATCACCGAACAAACAACATATCAATATATGGACTTTAAAAACGTTTGTAAAACTACATATTGATTTCTTACCTTTTATCCCTATAAAAACCTAGATAAAATAAAAAGCACGATAAATTTATATCGTGCTTTTTATCATATACTTCATAATAATAAGGTAAATTCATATATTGTATATACTATGTTTCCCTCCACTCTAAAGCTGAAATTAACACACCTAATAACATTCCAGTCCCCAATAGTGACTAGAAGCGCCAAAATTTAATCTTCTTTTTTACTGCTTTCCCATTTAAATTCAAGTGCATTAAGTACCGGAAATTCTTGATACATGCTTTTCTTTATGTTTTCTTTTCCCATTTCCACTATTGATTTAACTTTTTCGCTTAAAAAAATTATTACAATACCGGTCTCTTTTAACATTTGTATCTCAATAGTATTTTCAGCGATTAATTCACCAACAATAGCAGACCACTTGTCTTGAATATCATTAATATTAGGTAACTCATTGTAGATATCAAACTTTTTTAAATCAAAAGATTTAAGTATACGCTTACTCTCACTATTATTACCTTGTTGAATTTCTAAAAGGAACTCCTTTGTTGTCTGTTTTATTTCTTCTTTCAAGCGCTCATAATCCATTGAAGGGCTATAGCGAAGGCGAATTAAAGGTAGACCACTTGTTTGGAAAATTATATTTTTCTTTATGGCATTGCTTTTTTGAGGCTCGTGGTCTTGATAAGTACTGTCACGTTCATATGTCATAATAGGAAAATAATTTGTTGTATCAACAATTGCAAAGTCTACATGCGCCTTAAAGAAATAGTCTAATATATCATTATCAAGGTAATCACGGATTTTTTCAGCATCAATTATAGTTTTTAAATCCATATTCGGAAATACTAAGTGCATCGGAAACAATTCCTTTAAAACCCTATATAAATTGATCTCTGCCTCATGATAGAAAATAGGACGATAAAAACAATTATTATCCCATTTAATAATTTGTCGCTCCAACTTAGGATTTATATAGCTCTCTACATTTTCTTTAATTGCCTGATCAATGTACCATCCTCTTCCAGCATCAAAATAAATCAGTTCTAATGATTGCAAGTGCCTTATAAGTTTTTCAAAATAACGCCCTTTAAAATTAGTAGCATTCATAAGTAATTCATTAGATACATATTCCTGACCTTGAAAACGATAAATTGTAAAAATGATTTTTTTATGTTGACTATCCGTCTTTTTAAAATAGCGCTCAACTATTTTTTGCGGATGAGATTTTTGCTCATCAATCATTTTTTTTGTAGTATTTATATTTTGTATTATTATTTGATCATTGGGTAATATCTTATTCGCTTTGTTAAATAAATCTAAAGCTTTCATGTAATTTTTATCTATATCTCGGTAAATGACTCCCAAGTTATTAAAAACTCCTGATCCTTCTTTTCCCTTTTTAATCATAGCCTCATATATTTCCTTAGCCTGTTCTTTTTCACCACTTTCAGATAAACAATATGCTAATTCAAAAGAAAGTCCATTCTTAACTTGTTCTTTTAATTTTTCATTTTCACATTTATTGTATAATAAAGCAAACTGACGATACATTTTCTCTTCATAAAACTTCATAAAAGAATATGATGTTATATTTGACAAAATATATTCTTCCGCGAATTTTTTTTTATATTTTGTATGCTTTGATTCATCTAACAAATCAAAAAAACATGTAATATCTTGTTGCGAACAAATAAAATTTTGACCATAATCATCTATCTCACATATTTTTTTAGTTAGAGTCCCTAAAACATCCCTATATTTCATTACAAAATCTACTTTCCATTTTTTAAAAAAAGTTTTAAACTTCGGTAGAACACCTTCAATTGGTTCACGAAATTCAAAATAAATGTATCCCTTAAAAACTGGTTTTATAAAGTACAAAAAACGAATTACTAAATCATTTAATATTAGTTCTTCTACTCCACTATAAAATTCATCCCACTCTTCAAGGAAATTTTGAGTACTACTTTTCCAGCCATTAATGGAATCAAAGAAATAAAATTTCTTATTAAGTAATAAATGAGAAAAATTCATTACTACATGTTCAAACTTTTGTTTCCCAACTTTACTATACAAATGTTGGTAATTCATAAAAAATAACCTTGCAATGTAATAAGTATCAACTCTATAGTAACTAATATTTTGAAGTTCTATCCGGTTATCTATGCATAGTTCAAATAAATTTACAGTTATCTCCTTATCTTCTTCTAAAAATTCTTCATTTTCCTTCTTAGTAATTAAATATAAGAAGACAAAGTAATAATAATTTACTAATTCTTGTTCTCTTGCCTCCTCATCTATTTTTAATAAAGCTTTTGAACAATTCCCTACCCCTGCAACTTTTAATAACTCTAAAGCTCCTTTAAAGTCACCTAAAGTATGATATAAATACATAATTCTTGATATAACCATCAAAAAATGCGTTGCTTCAACGCTTGCTTTACTTAACTTTCCACACTTACCATATATATACTTTAATAATAAACTTAAATTATCTTTCTCATAAAATAATTTTTCTACCGCAAAACGGTGCTTAATTTCTTCCTCAGAAATACCTTCTTCATGAATTTCCTTTGGATACAATAAAGGCATTAGTTTATCATATGTATCTGGCTCAAATTTTTCATTTACGGAGTATTCCCAATGAATATCTTCAATAGATAATTCATCATTATCCTTTTCTAATACCTGAGTCGATGCTGCAATCTTCATATCTCTTTTTTTAAAATTCCGTTTTTTCTTCATTTCATATCACCTTATCTTTTTTATTTACTATTTTATCATTGTATGTTACAACTACTGTTTTTTTATGAACCGTTCGTTTTATTCCCTAAAAAATCACAATCTCCCTTAGTAAGTTACTCTTTTAATTAGTTTCTTTTTTCACTAAACTATTTGGTTAGAATTATAAAAAGACTGCTGTATTTAACATATGTTTTATCAAATTTAACAATAAATCTACACATATTATGTATAATGAACGAAGTTCATTATCAATTAACCATTCTTAACACAAAAAGCATGACATTTTTATGTCATGCTTTTTCTCCTATAATCTAACAAGTCACTTCATTTCTAAATGTACAACTTTCTTGTAGTATGAATAACTTTGTTGTAAATGGTACAACTTTCTTGTCACTTTACAACTATATTTTTCAGTGACAACAAAGTCGGGTACTACAAAAAGATAAAACCCTCATTCTTACGTTATGTGAAAACATTTACGAAAAACAAAGTCGGGTACTGTATTTTTTTCAACGTTACAACAAAGTTGGGTACTCAGAGACCAAAAATTAAAGCAAAACCTTCAATAAAAAGGAAGTAACCCCCTCTTTCTACATTTTTTCTAAGAGGTAAGATTCTTTTAATATTAATTGTTTTTCAAACAAACGTTTCTATCACTTTACTTAGTAACAGTTTCATATTCTGTTAACCGTAACGAAATAAGTCTTTTAACCTCATCTGAAACGGTAGGTCGAAGTCCTGCTTTTCTGTAAATTTGCCATTCAAGAATTGCCTCTCCTTCTTGTTTCAACTTTTCAATTGTGAATTCAACCCGCCTTTTTTGGAAGGACACTGTATCCTCTGATACTTTACGGATATATTCCATAGTTTTGGGTATTTTATCTGCTTTTTTCTGTAATAACGATAATTCGTTTATTTTCCTTCCGATTGAAGTTACCGTAATTTTTATTGGTTTATCGGCATCCTTATCCCAATTTCGTACTACTTTCTGCACTCGATTTAACAATTCTGTGTCCCGTTTCTTCCAGTTTACTCGTTGATTTGGAGTTTGAATTCTTTTCTTTGTAGGAGAAAATTCATTAAGCCAATCACGATCGTTGCGATATAAAAAGACATACACATCAGGAGCTATTTTCCGCAATTCCGTTTTTGATTTATCAGGATATTCCTCTTGAAGTTCAAGCCACTTGTTTTTCCTTTCTGTTAATTGTGTTTCGAAATCCTCCAAAGGAGCGTTTATGTTTTTCTTTTCTACTTTCGGAAGTTTCCACGGCACTTTTAACCCCAATTCAGCAGCATATTTTTTGATGGTAGCTCGATCTGCCCGCATTTCCTTTGCTATTTCTGTAAGAGTGTTTCCCTCATTAACCAGTTCCGTCAGCTTTTCCATCCAAACATGACCATAATCTTTTATTGTACCAATGCGGTAATAATCTTCTTTATTTTTATCAGGTCCTCTTCGTGAAAAAACAAATCCACAATCACAGCGGAATGTTCCAACTGGATTTCCAGTATCATAACACCTTGTAATCGTTAAATCTGTTACAACAGGCTTATGATAATTTGAACATACAGCATTTAAGCATAACCAAGGTCCTTTTCCGAATGGACCATGTTCCTTTTTACCAAACAAATCCTCCAAATCTGCATCCAAAAACAACATCACTAATATATGCCGAATCGGATGAAAAGACTTGCGATGTTTTTGAAAGATCATTGTTAACCAATTCGCTTCCTCAAACAACACAGGTGACTGTAAAAACTCCAAGATGCGGTCGGAGAATTTTGCCTCAAAACTCTGGTATAACCTGTCCCGTTTTATAAATCCGTTAACACTTGCATAACCCGTTTGCTTTAACAGTTCCAAATATTTATTTCGAAGAGTATTATCTGTCTTTTGAAGATGGGTATTGTTTAAAAGGGATTCAGTCGCCTTAGCAACTTTTATGAGTAACTGAATCTCTTCTTTGTTTAACCCATCAAGACTAACCTTTTTTCTTTGAACAAAAGGGGTAGCAACGAAAAACTCATGCTGGTTTTGGATTTTCACAGATACCATCGTTTCCTCTAGTACCGTTTCATGTTTCGGACATATAAAAACACCTGGAGCTTGATGAACCCGTCGCCAATACGTTTCTCCATAAGTGTCCATATCCTCTTTGATACAATCACTGCATACCCAAAGATTTGTTTTTAATTTCACATTGCTTGCCGCAACACCAATTCTTGTATGAACTGTGCTTCCTTTACTCTCCAACATGGACTTCTTTACTTGCTCTGCCTGTTTCGGAAGCAAAAAGGTAGCATAATAAGGGTACATCGTATGAGTATTAATCAATTGATCCGCATCCCAATAAGAACCCAGTTGACTCAGCAACATATTTAAATTGGCGGGCAAATCCCAAACAGAACGAACAGTTCGTTTTCCGAACAGTTCCTCCGTCGTCATTTTTGGACTCGTATTTCCAGACCATACATGATACCTTGCTAAAACGCTATATAACAGTTCATCAGGATACGGAGTGGGAAACCAATGCAGCATCTTCTTCATCCTCCCAGAATTCATCTAATGGTTGTTTAATAATACCTTTATCAAGAAAAAATTCATGGACTGATTTCTTCTTTTGTCTTGCTTCTTGCATCGAGCGAACCAAATAATTTTCATTTGTTGGTTCCATTTTCTTTTTCTTGGCTTTACTTTCTGCTTTCTTTTCATCCTTGTCAATCAAGAGTTTAACCGCTTCTTTTAGAACTGTTGATTTTTCAAGGTCTTCTCCTAAATTTTTAAATACTTTCTTTACCACACCCTCCACTGTTTTTGGATCAAAATCCATAGATAACAGTTGCAGGGTCACATCTTCTAAAAGGGATTGTTCCTTTTTCTGACCTTGTTGCAATTGTAACTTCTTTTGGATTCGAATTTTTTCCTGCATATCAATAGAGGCTTTATATTTTTCTATTTCCTCATCCATATCAATGGGACGAATATCTTCGTATTTGGCAATTTCACTTGGAATACCTGATTTCAATGCTTCAAGCATCGGTCGAACAAGCCGTAAACTATCACTAGCCACTTGATTGATAATTTGTTTCGTTATTTTTTCTTTTCCCGTTGCGATTGCTCGTATTTGGGATAACATAAAAAGCTTGACGGCAATGTCGAGAATCCCTTGGCTTTCTTCATAAAGAAGATAACTGAACTCACTTGTTAATTCCGTAAAATTAGTTGTCCATTGATACTCCCACATGCCTTCTACAAATAAATCCCAAGATTCATCTTTTGGCATCTGAGACCAAACCATGTCACCTTGACCGCTTCCACGTCGCGCTTGACGAAACTCACTTTGCAAAATGGAAATGGCTTTATTGGTTCCGACCATCAATACAGGAATACCAATGGTATTAACCAATGTTACGAAGAAGTTCAGCATTTTATCGGAACCTCCACTTTTACTAAGGCTAAGATGCTGAACTTCATCAATAATAAGAAGTCCGATTCCATGTCGGCTTGCAAGGTGTGCCATTCGTTGCATCATTAAATCAGTTGTGTTTTTTTGTGAACCAAATTTATTTAAATAATTGGAACCCAGTAACCGATCCAGTTCTGAAAAAAAGCTCATACATAAGCCTTTTAGCGAACCATCGAACGGACAATCGAGCTTGAGCCAGCATATCTGTGTAAACTGAAATGGTCTTCCTTGGTATTCTTGATGCTTGATGATTTGCGGATAAAAGGACAAGACCCTCTCGATTGCGGTCGATTTTCCAATACCAGATAAACCGATAATGGTGAACCCTGCTGCTGTCCGTTTGGCTTCTGTTTGATAATTTTTGATAAACTTTCCTTCTTTTATCGCCTTGTAACTTTCATGAACTCTCATGATTTCTTCTTTCTTCATAGGGTTTCGGTGCAAATATCCTTGTCTGATCGCTCTTGAAATCCGCTGTTCAAGGTCGAGATGCTTTTCAAAAGGCTGAAAGTATTGAAACAATCTCTGAATACAATGGAATCGATAACTTGGATTTAATTTCCGTTCTTTTTCATCAAACGGAGGAAAGACCGATATTTGCTCAATCACTTCATCCTCCGTAAAAATAGGAGGAAGAGCTTCAATTAAAGGGTTGGACTCATAATCCTGAACAATTTGGTTGCTGTAAATGGCATCCACCATTCCTTCGCCATGCAATATCTGATGTTCACTTGTTGTTAATTGCATACTTTAACTTCTCCTTTTGCTTTTGACGTAATAAATCCATTTTTGAAACAACTGTTTCAGAAGACACTTCTTCGACCTTTTCTTCCTTTTCGACCTCTTGATGAATCGGAATGGCATCAGCCATCAAGAAGGCTTCTTCTTTCCTTCTTGCTTCTTTTTCCATCGAACGATTCCCTCGAATTCCTTTTACTTTCTGATTGTTGCTCATTTCCACTTTTTCGTTATCCAGTGATTTCTTCGCCTTTTGAACAATGTGTTCTATATTGCTTGCTAAATCCACACTCTTTTGAGTTTTTTCATGCGAATATTCTTGTTCTTTCAATAATTCATAAGCAAAGTAATACTCAACTTCTTCGATCGTTTTTCCACTATACTTCTTCTGATGGTCAAGCAAGGTTGCCACTTCATAACTTCTTCCGTCTTCACTAGGAAGATAAATGTGCGACATGTTCCGTGGATCGTAGCAAATCGGAATTTGCCAGCTCTTTTGTCTTGCTTCACCAAACCAATTTTCTTTTAATGCAGTTTCGCTACTGAAACGCATTTTTTTAAATTCGATTCCTTTATACGTCACTCTCGCTTTTGCAGTCGGAAGAAGATGGAGCTTCACAATGTCTTCGGAATAAGAACGAAGTTTACCAGAACGATTTTTAATTCCCCAGTTCCATAATTCACGGGGGATTAGTTGCACTTCGCCCTGAATCATCATTTCATCCTGATTGTAATTTTTTAACCAGTGATGATTGTTGTGGTGGAGGATGCAATGGATGATAACGCTTGTAAATTCCTCCAAGGTTAGTGTTGCATCCAATCGGTAATCCCTGTCCCCTCTTACCCTAACATCCATATCTACGGTTCCAGGTAAAAATGGCTTCACTTTTGTGTTAATAATCCGAAAATGCTGCTCGACAATCCCTTTCCAATCAGCTCGGTAAGGTGGTGTATTTTCCACTTTCATATGAAAAGCGTTAATTAACCGTTCGACATTGTAACCTTCTAATTCCCCTCGGTCGGCTAAAAGGGTTTGAGGAAGGTAATGACAATCCCAATCTTCTTTCGTTATATCAATACCGTATTGTTTACAATACAAAACCTTATTACTAACAGTATTGGCAAGAGCCATCATTGCCCCAAACCATGAAGGACCTTCCAGTCCCACATAAAGACCAACAACCATTCGACTAAATACATCGATGACAACATAAACCACTGGGCGACCGATAATCCAGTTTCGGTTAAACGAACTAACCAAATAAACATCTGCAACTGTCGCGTCAATTTGATATTTGGTTCCAGGACCATATAACTCACCAACGGATGTTCCAAGGACTGCCCGATCCTCTAGTTCGTATTTTCGATTCCCCTTTCTTTTTCGAAGCTTTTCTTCCGCTTTATAGGTCTTTTCATACCAAAAACGAAACTGTCTTAACGTTGGAAGTTTATCCTTTTCTAGTAGAATAGGAATTTTTACATCATTTTCATAACGGAAATCTGCTACAAAATAGGTTTTAAGCATTTGATTATAAGTCGTTGCCAGAGGATTCTTTTTAGCCGTGTGATAATACCTTTTTACACTGACTTCAAAAATCCTCTTGATTTCACTCGTTATGACAATACCTTCGCCAATTATCTGTCTGAACTTCCTTGGTCGCCCCGTCTTAACGGTAAATTCTTTTTCATTCCCTTTACCTCCTGAATTTTGATAGTCAGGCAGTAAAGCATTCTTTATTTTTCCTCTTTGCCAATATTGGGTCATATATTTATAAAACAAACGTTTGGTTTTGCCCGTGTTGTCCATCTCCTTTTTAATGAGAGGACCTCTTTTGTTAGCTTCGTAGATATCTGGTTCTAGTAAAACCATATCTTTGATGCATTCCCAGCGTTCATCTCGTAATTTTTTACTTTTCTCAGAAATTTGTCCCTCATCTTGATAAATAAATCCATAAGGATCGCTATCAACTAACGATAGCAACTGTTCTTCGTGCAATTGCTGTAAATCAGAGGTCCTCCACTTGATTGGGAGTGCTTTTTTCTTTTCCATATCAATGGTGTAACAGATGACGTTTCCTTCATCCATCCAAATAATCCGTTCCAATCGTTTGTTTCCATCCGCTTCTTGAATACTAATAATGTCGTTGATTACAAACATTTAATTCCTTCTTTCTTATATAGAGTCAAGTTTAAACACATCTTCCACCCAAAGATGGGTGTAAATCTTTCTGGTTATATCAACAGGAACTTCTTTTCGAGCGATTAAATGCTTAAGAATTTCAAGTGCCATTCCATTTTCAAGCTGAAAGGTTTGATTAAATTCGGTTACCATTTCAATAATGGAAGTGTTACATTTTTGAATAAAGGACTTAAGTTGTTGGGAGTAGGTGTGAAGTGTGGAGGCAGGTAAATCCTCAATTTCAAGATAAGAGGAATGGAGCCATTCCACATTTTCAACCATACTCTTTGGGATCTCCTTTTCGGTGATAATTCCCCAATCAATTCCACGACTTTCCCAATAGGCACGTTCAATTTCGAATTTCTCAATCGTTCTTTCGTTTTCTAATTCTTTTGATGGTTTTACAGTTCGAGCGACATGTGTTGTACCTGTTTGATCTTTTATTGTTATAAGAAAATCGGTTGTCATCACAATAGGAATCTGGGTCTTCGGGTCGGTTGGATGTTTAATCCCTTTTTCATTTGCAATGCACCAGGTATCTTCGCGGATCAGTGGAAACTGCTCTCGTATATCTATAACAATGTTGTTCCATTCCAACACATAGAAATAATCACGTTCCAACTTGGATAAAAATTGATGGATTCGATTCGTCTTCCACCCTTTTCCTCTTGTAGACAGTCCGTTGCTTGGAAAATCCTGAATGTTAATCCAAGGTTTATAATCCTCCCCTGTACCCTGACCTCGACCTTCTTTTTCCATCTGTTCGATTTTCTTTTCTGTTAAACCTATTCGTCTCTTTGCCATAGACACTATCCTCCTTTGTACACATTGGTTCTGTATAAATAATCGTAAAGTTAACACTTCATTGTTTCATTAGCAAAATTAACTAGTTTCTCATTTTTAAAAAAATAAAAACAAATATTTTTTTCAGATAAAAAAATTTTACAAAGGAGTAAAAAACATATTTTTAAGATGAAAATAATCTCAAGGAAAAGTAAAAAATTCATCTTTTTCATTCCTTATATATTTTCCATCTAAATCTTATTGTTGTTTAAAAACAACTATGTATATATTTATTGACAAAAAATGTTGTTTTTAAACAACACAGAAAATAAAAAAGAAATGCTTGTATCCACAGCATTTCTTTTTTATTTTCTATTCAATATTTCATTAATAAGATGTAATCTCTGAATTGTTTCTCCTTCATCATCGACAACACAAGCCTCCACAATTGTTATAAACAATTTTTTAAGTTCTTTAACAAGATATTCGTTATTCACATGTTTCGCTAATCTTTCTGACGGAATATCATTTGTCACATTCAATAATATATCCCTCCATGTGCTATGTCCTGACATTTGTTTTCCTAACAAAGCCTTGGTAGCACCTTGAGGTATAAACAGATTCATTGCTTCTAAAAAACCTTCCAAATACTTCATCTTCGTTTCTTTCCTATTTATAAAATTTTTCATATACTTTTCTATTTCACTAGGTCTAACGCTTTCATTGATTCTCCCATCCCTTACTAATATCTGTTTTGTTAAATTTGCTAATTCATATCGCTCCTGTGCTGAAAATGATTTTAATGCATTTCTGACATTCTCTATATACATACTTATCCTTCCTTTATAAGAAGATGATAAGTATCTTTTCAACATCAAATACGTTTTGTCCTTTTCTACAAAAAAATAGCAGAGAGATATAAAATTCTCTCTACTATCGATCTTTGTTTAATAATCCATATACATGTTCACCCATATATTCTTCTAGTTGAGTACGAAACAGGTCATCCTCCAGCACCTTTCCAAAGAAGCCTTGGTTTTTCTCAAACCCTTCTACTACATAATCCATAAAACGTTTTCGAAATCCTAAAATAAAATCATCGTAAGGATTGTTTTGTGCTTGTGTGCGCAAAGTTTCATCTTCTCTTGCTATATCGACAATTTGTTGGATATTTAATCTCTCGTGTTCGCCAAATTCTGTACCATTTTTAACGTTCAATCTTTCAAGTATTACTGTAAGGGGGTCTTGTGGTTGTTCCTCGTTTGCACGTCCTCCACTGACAGAAATTGAAACCGTGTAATCCTCGTTATCTTCACCTAAAGAAATATTGCTTTCGTTTTTCTTTTTTATAGAGTAATATTCTAAGGCTACTTTGTCTTCTAAAGACACTTTATTACCTGGTTTCAATGCCACTTTCTTTAAGAAATAACGTAGATATATAAACAATTTATGTAACTCAATATCTTGGAAAGGCGTAATTTGTAAAACAAACATGTAAATGCTATTAAATTTTCTTGCTTTACTAATAAAATCTCGTTGCTCCTCTTCTGATAAGTCGAGATATCGTTGAATTGCAGAATCAATATAACTATTAGACAATTCAGTATCACGTTTGGTTGGCTTTTCTTTATAAATAATTGCTACAAACTTGTCCATTTCTTCTTCTCGAAGAATCATATAATTCTCTAATTCTTGTTGAATACTGTATAGTTCATTCGGATCAATATCGCCTTCTAAAACTGTATCTTCGTAATACGGTTCAAACGACTTTCGAATGTCTTCTGGATCATTTACAAAATCTAATATAAACGTATCTTCTTTACCAGGATAAGTGCGGTTAAGACGTGATAACGTTTGTACTGCTTTTAAACCCGTTAACTTCTTATCAACAAACATCGTATGTAATTTGGGTTGGTCAAACCCCGTTTGATATTTTTCTGCAACAAGGAGCACTTGATACTCATCACTATCAAATTTTTTAGGTAATTGTTTTTCAGGAAAACCGTTCATTTCATTCTCGGCATACTCGTCACCGCCATCCTTTACTTTTCCTGAAAAAGCAACGAGTGCCTTCATATCTACATAACCCTTTTTCTTTATATAAGCATCAAATGCTAGTTTGTATCGTACTGCATGTAAACGAGAAGCTGTCACGACCATCGCTTTTGCTTGTCCATTTAGTTTTTTTCTCGTAATATTTCGAAAGTGTTCAATCATAATTTCCGTTTTTTGTTCGATATTATGCGGATGTAAACTAACAAAACGAGAAATTGCTTTTGTTGCTTTTGCACTTTCAAACTCTGGGTCGTCTTCTATTTTTTTTGCGATTCGAAAATATGTTTTGTAAGTAACATAGTTTCGAAGTACATCTAAGATAAATCCTTCCTGTATAGCTTGTTTCATGCTATAAATATGAAATGGCTGTGGTTTACCTTCTGCATCTTCTGTACCAAACATTTTTAATGTGCTGCCTTTTGGCGTAGCTGTAAATGCAAAAAAGCTAATGTTTGGTTGTTTACCAACACGAGTAATTTCTGCAATAATTTTTTCTTCTGCATCTGTCTCATTTGCTTCTGCTTCTTCATCTAATTTCTGTGCTTCTTCAAGCGTTAAACTTGTAGTGAGTGCTGCCATATTCTTACCGCTAGTAGACGAATGAGCTTCATCAATAATGATTGCATAATTTTTATCCTTTAATGTACCAAGCTTATCTATGATATACGGAAACTTTTGAATCGTTGTAATAATAATTTTTGTACCCTTATTCAATGATTCGGCTAGTTGCGTTGAATCTTCTTCAATTTTTGCAACCATTCCCGCTTTATGTTCTAGTTGATACACTGCTTTTTGTAATTGTTTATCGAGCACTTTGCGGTCTGTGACTACGATAACTCCATCAAATACCGATTGATTATTGTCATTGTGCAATGTTGCTAGACGATGTGATAACCATGAAATAGAATTTGTTTTCCCACTTCCAGCACTATGCTGAATGAGATATGATTGACCTGAACCAAATGTTTTCGCATGTGCTAACACTTCTTTTACTGCATCTTGTTGATGATAACGAGGGAAAATCAATGTTTCTTTTATTTTAATATTTCCTTCATCATCTTCCTCTTCATCAACTTTCAAATACACAAACTTATCCAGAATTTCTAGTAAACCATCCCTCGACAATACATCTTCCCATATATAATGTGTTTTAAGCTTTCCTTCAACTGGTGGATTCCCTTTTCCATTGTTGTACCCTTTATTAAAAGGAAGGAAGAACGTTTTTGTTCCGTTTAATTTGGTAGTCATATACACTTCGTTCGTATCCATTGCAAAACATGCAATCACACGTTGTTTAAAACGAAATAGATTGTCTTTTCCACTTCTATCATATATCCATTGATGTTTTGCATCCTGCACATCTTGACCTGTAAATTCATTCTTTAATTCAAATGCTAAAACAGGTAGCCCATTCAAAAATAAAACAAGATCAATTCGCTCTCCTTCCTTATGAACAAGTTCTTCAGTAACGGAAAGGCGATTTTTATTGTAGAGTGCAATTAAATCTTGATTTAGTGTTGTGGGCGGTCGGAAGTAAGCTAAATGTAATTGAACCCCATAATCTTTAATCCCATTTCGGAGTACATCAACCATTCCACGTCGTTTTAATTCATTATCTAAACGAAATAAGATTTTTTGTTTGTATTGTCTTTTATAAATTTCTTTTAATTTTTCTAGAGACTCAGCTTGTGTATCTTCAAGGAACAGAAATAACTGAGACTCATCCAATGCATATTGACGGTTGTAATCTTGATTCTTTCCCTCAATATAGCTATGCACAGTGGTCAAATACTCCTTGACCACTGTTTGAAAAGCACGTTCTTTTAGCATATTCGGTGTGAGAATCATAAATCCGCCTCCTGTTCACGTCCAGTATAGCTTCGGACATCAATTTTTCCAGTTACTACTTCATAAATAAGGGATTGACGATATTGTTGTAAAATATCTATTTGCTCTTGTGTTTCCATTATTAAATTATTGATTTCACTTATTTTTCCATCTAAATATTTTGCAATTCTCACTTGTTCATCTAAAGGAGGAACTTGAATAATAAATTTATTAATATCTTTTTGAAAAAGATGCGGTACACCCATTCCATCTTTCTTTTTTTGTATTATTTTTTGAATATAATTTGATTTTAGATAGTAATATAGAAAAACACTATGAAGGTCACCTTTAGGTCTTATTACCGCAATAGAACTATTCACAGTTGCAGACGAAGGAAGATATCTAACAACATTAACTTCTCCTAATGTACTACCATCTTTAGCTAACAATACATCTCCAACCTGCAACATAATTTCAGGTGATTCTTTATATCTTTTTTCACTAATATAGTTAACATTTTCGAAATCAATTTGAAATTTTTTTATGTTTGGTATCGCTAAGAAAATATAACCATTTTCTTGATACTCGGACGCAGTTAATCCTTTCCATCCAAGCCTTGCCTTTACTATAGAAACAAAGTCTAGCCTTTTAGTAATCCAATGTTCTGGCATTTCTCCAATCCACTCCACGCTGCTATCTTTCATTTTCGCGTGTGGATTTAACCCGCTCGTCACTGCTTCAGTGATAAGGGATCGTTGATATTGCTGAATGGTTTCAATTTGCTGTTGTTTATGAGTGATAAGCTCCTCAATTGCTTCATAGATGTGATTTAGATAACTTGCTATACTTTTTTGTTCTTCATGTGGAGGAATTGGGATTAGGATTCTTTTGAATTCATCCCATTTAGTTGACCATAAATCATCAACTATACCTCTACCCCATCTGTAAAATTCTTCTGAAAACATTTTATTTCTAAATAAATGATGATAATAATCCATGTAAGTATTAATTGTTTTAGGTTTGATTACTGTACAAATTAAAGAAACTGAACCATCAAATTGCGATACGCCACAAGACCCTTTTCTATCTGAGCGACTATTAATAGCAAAATCATTTTTCAACACTTTTTTTCTATTATCATTATTATCTGTTTTTGCTACATTCTCTAATTGCTTTAAAATACCCATTTTCGTCACAGAAAGTGGTTCAAAGTCTTTATCACTTACTTTTTCATTTCGCTGTTCAAATATTGATGATATCTTTTTTAACTCCCAATGTTTTGGAACTTTCCCAATCCATTGTACACCGCTATCTTTATAATGTTCGTATGGTTTATAACTCATTATACAAGCACCTTCTTTAACAACTCTTGAATGGTTTCTTCTAGCTCAATTGCACGTTGTTTCAAGATAACAGAACTTTCAAGTTGTTCATATCTATAAAAATAGCGTGTAAACGGAATTTCATAACCAATCTTTGTTTTGCTTTCATCAATCCATGCATTAGGTACATGTGGTAACACTTCTTGTTCAAAGTATTCTTGAATATCTTGCTTTAACGGAACATTTTCTGTGTCTCGGAGCGTTGGATCAGCTTCTATTTTTCCTTTAGCGTCTTTACATACCTCTGCCGTTTCATCACGTTCCGATAACCCCATATAGATTGCTTTCCACAATCCCGCTTTCACTTCAGGAACATTTTTGAATAACGGTTTTAATACTTTTAAGAAGTCTTCTCGATTCTTATACAATGTATCGGAAACGTTTTCGTCTAATATTGCAAGTATTTTCTCCTGCAACAGCTTCCCTTCTTCCCACTTCTCTAACTTTTTCATATCTGCTGGCTTCTTGTCTTTTTTACGGCTAAGTTCCGTATATGCTTCTTCATCATATAATTTTGCAAAAGTAGCTTCATTATATAGATTTTCAATACGCTCTGGCGAAATCATAAAATTAAGTTGTAGAGGTCGTTCCACTGTAATTTTGTGATAGCCAAAGTCTTCTAAGTCAAAAATTTTACAGTATTCGTTTTCTTTAAACTCACCATAAACACGCGTGATTTCAGCAATTTGAGATTCAGTAATTTCATTACGTTTGTTTCCTAAACTTTTACGCATCTTTTCTGCGAAACTTGTCGCATCTACAAGTTGAATCTTCTCTTTACGAACTGTACCTTTTGCTAAATCATCATTTTTACGGTTGGATAATATCCAAATGTACGTTGAAATACCTGTGTTGTAAAATAGTTGATCTGGTAATGCAACAATACCTTCCAATAAGTCTTCCTCAATCAACCAACGACGAATTTCACTTTCACCACTGCCAGCATCGCCAGTGAATAGAGGTGAACCATTAAAAATGATTGCCATTCGGCTACCTTTTTCATCACGCTTCATTTTTGAAATCATATGTTGCAAGAACAATAATGACCCATCGGATGTTCGAGGAAGACCTGCACCATAACGCCCATCTTTTCCTTTTTCTTCATGCTCTTCTTTAATGCTTTCTCCGTAATGCTTCCAATCTACACCAAATGGTGGATTCATTAAAGCATAGCGAACCTGTAAGTCCTTATGACCATCTGCATCCGTTAAAGAGTTCCCAAATGCGATATGTCCTGCATTTTGTCCTTTAATGAGTAAGTCTGCACATGCAATTGCATATGACTTTGGATTAATCTCTTGTCCAAATACTTCAACCTGTGTATTTGGATTTAATTCTTGAATAAACCTAGTTGCTTCTGATAACATTCCACCTGTTCCACATGCAAAATCCCCAATTTGTACGATTTTACCTTCATGCATTAACTCAGATTGATCTTCATTTAATATAAGATTTACCATCAATTGAATAACTTCGCGCGGTGTATAATGATCGCCCGCCTCGGCATTCTCAGAAAAACGACGGATAAATTCTTCGAATATGTAGCCCATTTGTATATTGGATACACGTTGGATACTTAAATCGATACCTGTAAATAGTTGAATTACACTATACAACAGATTATGTTCGTCCATTTTTTGAATTTGTTTATCGAACTCAAATCGCTCAAAAATAATACGAACATTCGCAGAGAAACCTTGTATGTAGTTACGAAGGTTAGCTGCAATATTATCAGGATCTTTTAAAAGCGTTTGAAAATCAAATTGACTTGTACTATTAAAATCATAACCAGTAATTTTATTTAAAATCGCATCGTGTTTCACTACTTTTGCCTTCTCTAAAACTTGTTGCTTTGTTGGCTGTAATAAACAATCAAATCGACGTAATACACAAAGTGGTAAAACAACTTCTTGATATTCTTCTTTTTTGTAAGGTCCTCGTAAAATTTCGGCATTTTTCCATATAAAATTAACAAATTCATTATTTTGTAGTTGTTCCATTTTGACACCCCTTCTTATTCCAATTCCTTTTATATACATACGTTATAATTGTACAGTAACCTCTTTTGCATTTCATCCTTATTACACGATGAAATCAATGAAAGAAATAAAGGATTGTTAAATACATCGATTTTTATGATAACTGAGGGGAATAAACTTACAAAAATATAAGAAACAATTAATCTTTTCCATAAAAAAATAGCAAAGAGAAAAAATTCTCTTTGCTATTACTACTTGCTTATTGATCGATAATTTTGTTTATATTACTTCTAAAACTGCTTCAGTATCTCCTTTTAATAAGCTTTTAATCAAATTAAAGTTTGAAAATATTTCTTTCATTTCATTTTCAAAAGCATTAGGCTTGTATTGTACCCTATTATTTTTTTTATCAATTTTTAACAGTTTATCCTCTTTTACTATATTAGCTAATCTATTTTTCTTCTTTGTTTGCTCTCTTAACTCACTTAGCAATTCTTGAGCAACCTCATATTCGGCTTCAATTTTAACTCTTACCATTACAAACACGGTAACAACTTCCCAAAATTTTCTTATAGGAAATAGCAAATATAAATAAGCTTTCTTTTTCTTAGCTTTTTTTGCATCCCTGTATAACAGAAAAGCTATTTTAATTATATAAAACGGTAATGACACAGCATATTTAACAGATTTTCGGTTATCTAAACCATAAAATTTGAATCTACCATAAATTCCTACATGTATAGCAGACATAAAAATGAGGAAAACAAAAAGAATTAAAAATAAGTAATTCATTAATTTCCCCTCCCCCTACAAATCTAGAACTGCTTTGACCATTCTTTTCTAATTTTATGTTTTTGACGGTTCTTATATGTATTACTTTGACTTTCACCGTCTTTTTCCTGCTTTAAATCTTCTTTATTTCCTAATTTCTGTTCTTCAACTTTTAACTTTAAAACTTCGTCTACATTTTCCTCTAATTCAAATCCTGCTATATCCTCTTTATTAAATGAAAATGATAAATCTAATAAAACAAAAAACCAAGAAACTCCTGTAAGATACAATAAAAAATAAGCACTTATATCAACATTATGGTAAATATGAATATGACTAATAATTGCATCTTCTGTATATTTAACTTTTGTTTCAGGCAATAAAAACGCTAAAGACAATACTACAATTATCACTAAACCTATAACGGAAACAAAAAAACCGAAAATTCTGGAAATATTTGTTATCTTTCCATAAACACTCATTCCCCATAAATACTCTATACATAGGGGAGCGAAAAACATTATAAATGTAAATAAATATACTTTAATATCAACATCTTTACTAGTATATACACTTATATAAATACTGAAAATTAATAATAAAATTACCCATATACGGGCGAAAAGGTATCTTTGTCTTTTTCTAACCCTTTTAAAAATGTCGTCTAATGTCACCTGACGCCCTCCCATACTTTCATTGTAACATATTTATACATTTTATAACATTTCTTCGCAAAAAAACATAATCTTTACTAATTTTTATAAAATTTTGTAACAAAATAGTATATTGAGGGGTAAATAACATTAACAGCATCGAACATCAAAAAGCATCGGCGTTTGCCGATGCTTTTTCTCTATCCGAATAAAATCAGTATCCGACTTTGTTGTCCAGTTCCCAACTTTATTGTTTAGTACCCGACTTTGTTGTTCAGTACCCAACTTTGTTGTCATTCAACATATATTTATTAACCTACCAATCTCCTACTCAACCGTAACAGACTTAGCTAAGTTACGTGGCTTATCAACGTCACACTCGCGGTGAAGTGCTGCGTAGTATGAGATAAGTTGTAATGGAATAACTGCTACTAGCGGTGCTAGCGCTTCGTGTACAGCTGGTAATACGAAGCTGTCACCTTCCATTTCTAAGCCTTTCATTGAGATGATACATGGGTTAGCTCCGCGTGCTACTACTTCTTTCACGTTACCACGAATTCCAAGGTTTACGTGCTCTTGTGTAGCAAGTGCGATAACTGGTGTACCATTTTCAATTAAAGCGATTGTACCGTGTTTTAATTCTCCTCCAGCAAATCCTTCTGCTTGGATGTAAGAGATTTCTTTTAGCTTTAACGCACCTTCTAATCCTACGT
>WPCH01216609.1_pt1 | contig 57570 bp, 61 predicted proteins | sample 5399881 | NCBI WGS metagenome assembly WPCH01 (sample SAMN12869468, study PRJNA574797) | sludge metagenome | isolation source: wastewater treatment of pH5 | place: China:Beijing | collected 2019-05-20 | reverse complement strand
TGTTACATGTAGCATGCTACATGTAACAGTTGAGCCGCGTTTAAAAACTATCTTTTTTCCCTGAACTCCTCCAGGTCAATTCCCAATTTAGCTATCCTGCGATAGACGGTAATCCGGCTGATTCCCAAGTCTTCCGCGACTGCTTTAACGTTTCCGTTATTTGCTTTCATCGCTGCCAGCAATGTATCGTACTCCCTTGGTTTGATTCCGTCCGCTTCCATGTGAACTTTTGAGGTATACCTTCTCGAATTGCTCTGCATGTAAATCGGGAGGTCGTCAATGTCGATCAGAGGCTGCTGCGCTATTTGCACTGCTCTTTCTATCGTATTTTCCAGCTCTCTCACATTGCCGAACCAGTCGTAAGCAGCCATGATTTCTTTCGCTTCCTTCGTGACGCCCACAATATCTGTACCGAAATTATCGTTATACTTATCAATAAAGTAATGTACGAGGGAGAAGATATCCTCTCTGCGGTCTCTCAACGGCGGTATCGTAATTGTGAATACATTCAACCGATAAAATAAATCCATTCGGAAAGTATTATTGCTTACCGCTTCAAAGAGATTTTTATTGGTTGCGGCAATAACCCTGATATCGATATCTTTGCTCCTTGTTCCGCCAACTTTTACAACTTTTTTCTCCTGAATTGCCCTCAAAAGAGCGGTTTGTATCGATAGAGGCATTTCTCCAATTTCGTCCAGAAAGATAGTCCCCCCGTCGGCCTGCTCAAATTTTCCGATCTGGCCTTCCTTTTTAGATCCCGTATACGCGCCGCCTTCATAGCCAAACAACTCACTCTCCGCCAAATTTACAGGCAGAGCTCCGCAATTGATGGCGATAAAGGGCTTATTCCTGCGGGAGCTGTTGTTATGGATGGCTTGTGCAACAAGCTCCTTGCCGGTGCCGCTTTCTCCCATGATCAATACGTTGGATTTCCCGTTGGATGCTACCGCCGCTATCTCTTTCATTTTTCTTATGGCTTCTGAATTGCCGATGATATCGTCAAAGGTAAACAGCTTATTCTTTGCCGTCCCAACGGGTTCTGAGGTCAAATGATTGGGAACCTTCTTCAGTACGATAATCAGACCGATGGATTCCACTCCGTTTCTGAGATTTGTTATTGAAATCCTGCATCGGGCAGGTTTGTTTGCAATATAAATGGTTATTTCATTATTATAGAAATCCAGATGTTCTCTCATGACCTTATTAAAATCGAATGGCGCCTTGACGATCTCGTTTATATTCTTCCCCGGAACATTTTTCTCTTCGACATTCAATATATTAGCCGCAATTTTATTGGTCGACTTAATATTGCCCCGATTATCCAATACGATGATCCCGTCTGATATAGATTGGTTGATAAAATTTGTGTAGTCCTGAACAATGGAACTGGCTTCGTTTTTAATTGACAGGTTAATTCGACTTTCTATGGCGTAGGCGATAGCGGTGGCCATACCGAGAGTGTGAACGGGAAAGATATCCGCAAAACCGGTAATGGCAATACATCCTATCAGGCTGCCATCCCTGTCATGGATCGGGGCGGCGGAAGTTGAGAACCGCTGTAAAGCTTTGCACCAAAATTCTTCTCCCAGTGTTTCAAAGGGTTGATCCAAATACAGGCAGGTGCCCACGGCGTTAGTCCCCAACTTTTTTTCGTTGAGATTCACTAAGCTTTTATTAATGTTGACACTTTCAAAGCGATCCATGTCTTTAAAGGAATCCAAGATATATCCATTCGCATCGGTTAAAAAAATAATAAATCCTGAATCTTCTATAAGATTATACAGGTCAACCATATAAGGCCTTGCGATATCTATAAAATTACCATGCCTTTTAATGGAATCCTCCTGCTTCTTTAACTCCTCTTCTGTAGACTCAAGGTAGAGGTCGATATCAATTCCATATTCTCTGCTCCTGTCCCATGACGATATGATTTCATCTCTCACGGCGGTTATATCGTTCTCACGAAATAAAATGTAATCTTCCCTTGCCTTTAAAATTTCTTTTTTCCTGTCCAACAAATCCATATCGATATACCTCAACAGAGAAAGATGCCTGTAGATGTTATTCTATCCGTTTAATATAAGCAGATTGTACCACAACTTATTCGACTTAGCATCTGGAAGATATCGAATGGGAAAATTACTTTGATCCCATGGTATCGCATCCCCGGCTTTTGCCGGGGATGCCATGTCTTAGTCTTTTCTTCTGATCATGCGGCTATAACCTTATATATGAAAATCAGTATTTCCCTAAAGCCAATGTGGTTTTTACCTCCAACTCATCTAAGACAGTCGGCATAGTGACCTCAATGTTGTGCATGTCCATATCGTCATCTAATTTAAACTTCTCGACTTCACTGCGCAGGGCAACAGCCTGTGCCGACATTTCTTCACTTGTCGCAGAGTTTTCTTCTGCGGTAGCTGCATTTGTCTGTACGACAGATGAAACCTGTTCCAACCCTTTCTGAATCTGTTCAATAGCTATAGCCTGTTCAGATGATGACTTCTTGATTTTCTCCATGATATCGCCTATCTCAGCAGAACTCACACCCAGACTTTGAAGAACCTGAGCGGTTTGCCCGGTTATTTTTGTGCCGGCAGCCACGGTATCAACTGTGTTTCGAATTAACATCTCGGTTTGCTGAGCGGCCTCTGCGGATTTTGAAGCAAGGCTGCGAACTTCATCGGCCACCACAGCGAAGCCCTTTCCGGCGCTCCCGGCACGAGCCGCTTCAATAGCGGCGTTCAGCGCAAGGATATTCGTTTGGAATGCGATATCTTCAATGGCCTTCGTAATGCTGGCGATCTGATCGGAAGCGGATCGAATTTTCTCCATTGCTCCCGTGAGATCCTCCATATGTTCATTTCCACTTACAATATCGGCACCGGCGCTTTGGACATATTGAACGGCTGTTGTAACGCTGTTTGAATTCTCTATAGCTTGTTCTGCGATTTGTGTAATGGATGCGCTCAGCTCCTCCACAGAAGAGGCCTGTTCCGCAGATCCTGCCGCAAGGGCCTGAGCCCCGTCGGAAACCTGAGCAGCGCCGACGCCTACCTGCTCGGCAACGCCATGAATGACTCGAATCGCGCTGCTCGTATTGCCAATCATATGATTGATAGCCTTATTCACAGTGTCTTCCTCGCTGCGCGCCCCAATAGAGACAGTGTAATCTCCCCTTGACAAAGCTTCCAGCACATCAGCCTGCTCTTTCATACTTTCTGTCATACGGACAAATGACTTTCCTAATTGCCCGATTTCATCATCAATCATATAGTCGATATGAATATCCAAGACTCCGGTGGATACTGTTTCAGCGCAGCGTGTAATTTTGCGGATCGGCTGCATAATGGATCTAATGATACGATAAGACAGCAGCACGCTCGCTGTAACTGCCGCGAGAATCAAGATGCCTATGAGAAGAACCGTAATCGTCTGCAGGCGGCCTACCTCTTCTATTTTCTCATTGAGTAGCGCATCGTAGCGCTCTTCAATCTGCTCAATAAGTGAAATCGTTTCGTTTGTACGGGGCAGAAGGCTTTCTTCGAAAATTCTCATCGCCTCCTGCTGGTTACCATCTGCAACCAATTCATCGATCTTCCTTGACTCGGTATGAATAAAGTCATGGGGCTCCTTTACCGCGGCGAATAAGCGTATAAGTTCCTCATCCTCGGTCTTGGAAGAATCGCTTGTCAGCCATTGTCCCAAGGCGCAGGCCGTAGGATCTGTAGCGCCGGTAAATTCAGTGCCGGCGCTGGCGGTCATTGTCAGAGCGTGACGCCATTCATAGTGTGCGGACAATACATTGGCAGCATCGGCATAAGACTGGTGAAGCGTCTCTTGCTCATCGGACAAACGGGCAATTCCCCATGTTGACAGTAATCCGGTAATGCCCAGAACACATCCAATCACTGCAATCACTACAAACCCGACAATAATCTTTGAACGAAGTTTCATAATATAGTTCCTCCTCTAATGCTACAGTGAGATTATTACAACCACGATTTTTAGTTTTGCATAAAGCTTCATCTATCCGTAAAACTTAAAGCCTGTCATGCTGTTTTCTGTTTTACCTGCATAATACTATTGACTGCGATCAATTAAAATAAGGTCCATAAACTCCGAAGCAGTTATCTTAACCGGCATTTTACCTGCTTTGCTGAAGATCAGGTAGTCTCCGTCTGTCTTTACGCTTTGAAATAGTTCTTCATCCCGCAGCGTACCAAAACGTACCGTACGCAGCCTGCTGTTGAAATCAAAGTAGATAACCGATCCAGTTTCCATTGTCACTTCCAGCCAGTGATCCGACAAGGCACGTACGCTTTTGAAGTATCCACAGGATTCCTTCCGCCGCGTCCTTTCTTCCTCAGTCGTTTTTTTCTTTTCCCACATGGTCTCCCCCCTAAAACCAGACCTTGGGAAACAGGTCCTCACCATGGCTTTACCCCTTTATAGAACTCTCTCCATAATCGTTCAACACTGCGGTATGGTGTTCTTCCGAAAGTACCAGTTCGTCATCCTGGAGCAGCCTTTGACAATCAAGGAGCAGGCTTATATTACCATTGGATTTCCCAATTCCCATGATATAATTCTGTTCACCCTTGCCGAGTTCTGGAGACGGTACAATATCCTCATTTGGTATCGTGCAGACCTCGACAACGCCATCCACAACCAAACCAATGGAGGCACGATCATTATTGATGACGATCATACAGGTTTTGTCGTCGTACTCTCTTGCTTCCTTTTTGAAACGAAGCCGTGCGTCCATTACGGGAATGATCTTCCCGCGAAGGTTCACAATTCCTTTTACATAGTCCGGCATGTCCGGAATCTCCGTAATGCGTTGAACGCTCACGATTTCGGTAATATTTCGTATTTCTATGCCGTACAGCTCGCTGCCTATGGTGAAGATGAGATATTTTCCTTCCAGGGTGTCTCCATTGCTCATTTCAGTCTGTAAATTGGTTTGTGTCATGGAAATGGCTCCTTTCTACTATGGATACATTACGTTCAAAGCATGATACCTTCAGAGTTATGCCAGGTCATAATAAACCAATCCTCTGTATAAAAGCATACAGAGGATTGGTTTGTATTCCATACATCTATTAGTAGTATTTTCAGTCTTTTTGTCAGAACTCCCTTCCAGCCAACTCTCTCCTGGAATGAACGTCCAGTTTGGTGTATACGCTATGAAGAATCGTTTTCGCTGTCGCTTTTGAAATAAAAAGTTCATCCGCGATTTCCTGTGCCGTTAATCTTTCTCTGGCCAGGAGCGCAACTTCACGTTCTCTCGGTGTAAGGGGAGATCGTCTCTGGAGGATAGCCTTCCTTATGATGACTACCCCGCTTTGCTGGCGCCTATACAAGGCTTTGAGCGAAGCGGAGTTACCCCCCCCCCGAGGGGGATTTTGCCACCAATGTCCATTTTAGCACCCGTAGCCGAACTTTTACCCGGCGTTACATGGAGGGGTACGGATCCATTATTATCGACGCCGTATCCGTTTAAAATCATTTTTGAAAGATACTCCTCCAAATAAGGGAAATGTGCAAAGGGAAGGTAAATTTGATCCGGCAGAGCCATATCAATCGCTTCCCTAAAATATTCTTCCGCCTCTCTGTACCTCCCACTTTTGTGTTCCGCAGCAACCAGAAGAAGGAGAGTATATAACTGCGACATCATATACTTGATATCCCCGCCCGCATATTCGGATTCATCCAATATCCGGTAGCAAACGCCATAGAACTCGTGATACTTTTTGTGCCTCAAGAGAAGCCATAAATGTATGGTTTGGGCAAGCGGAACAATGGGTGCATATAACACATCCCTGATTCTCTTCATGTCATAAAACCAGGGAGAAATGTAATCTTCGATACCTAAGTAGATCCCGAGCACCGACATACAATATTCCACCGTATTCGTTATATACGGGTTGGAACCTTCCCGGGCATAGCGCTGCAAATTCTCTGTTGCGGCAAAGAACGTTTCCGTATCCCCTTTCAAAATTGCAACCTTGGCGAGGGTGAACTCCCCACAGACACACATGCCGGTTTGTTTGTAACGGCGAGCGAGGTAAAGTGCTTCATGGCATAGTATTTCCGCCTTGTCAGCCTCGCCCCGAAGCAACATCGCCTCGCCCCGCATAATGAGATGATATCCGACCCCCTGCTTGTTTGACAGTATATCGAATAGGGGTGAGCCGGCATCTATTTGATCCAGTGTTTGATCGAGCTGCCCGGATTTATTCCAGAACATATTCAAGACGGAAGGCGTGGCAAACATCCATTGAACGTTGGGATTGAGCATCCGAGAAGAGCCTTCCAGGAGCTTAAACGCCTTCTCAAGGCCTCGTATGGCTCGGGGAAGATCATTGAAGTTTGCCGCCATGGTCAGGAGGATGGATTCCCCCTCAATCCGTCTCAATTCTTCTTTGCTGAACCCCATGCCATCCCGAATAATTCTTTGAAGTAAGGTGCTCAGTTTTTGGTATGTATTCCTTTGTCCCATCATCAGTGCATAATATCCAAAGGCAATCATGGCAAAAGGATATTTGCACCAGGTTTCATCAGGGCATTCGTTAGCTATATGAACGATAAACTCGAACTGGGATTTTTCCTTTTGTTTATCCAGACATTCGATCGTGAAGGGTAAGGATAGAATAGCGTCAAAATCTCGGATTTTGTAGTAGAACTCCGCCGCCGGATAATTCTGCGAAATCGCGGCACAAGACGCACCGGCTTTACGGAACACCCGTTTCCGGTACTCTTCGGTACAAAAATGGTAAAAACGGTTCCGTAAATAGTCCTGTAGTATGCTATGGACGCTATAGACATGCTGATCCGGAAAATACCGGATAAAATCGTTGCCTTTCAGAAAGGTTTCAATTTTTTCAGGAAGACTATCCTGCCCCAACATAACAGACGCCTGCGCTGTCGTAAAATCGTCTAAAATGGATATTGACAGCAAAAACTCCTTTTCCTCAAGGTCAAGCCGATCCCATATAGCGGCTTCTACCAATCGTTCAATATTCGAGTTGAAGCTGAAAGCACCCGTTTCCTTCAAATGAATCGCCTGTAATCGAATAGCAGAAACCCATCCCTCAGTGGCCTTGAACATTTTATCCAATTCATCCTCACCGAGGCGAATCCTATCCAAGCGGAGCAGTTGGTCTGTACTGTCCTTGTCAAAAAAGAGTACTGAGGCATCGATCATATGAATGTTATTATTATGAATGGACGGCTTCCGCCTTGACCTTAGTTGCTGTGTAATGAAGACCATATGAAGATTGGGGTTTTCATGCATAGACAAAACCTCAAGAAGCTCGTTTGTAATATTGCAGTCAATCAATTGATAATTGTCCACCACCAAATATGTTTCCGACGGGCAACGGAGTTTTTTCAAACAGGACTCAATGTGAAAAAAGGTATCTATCGTAGGAACTCCAAGATTTTTCAGGTCATTTGCCACCCCGTCGCCCATGCCGGCGAACAGACCACAAAACTCTTCCCATGTAACTGACACGGGTTTTTCCAAACAGGTATACCAGTGCACGCAGGTACTTTCAGGCAACTCCTTCAAATATTCCCGAACAGCCGTCGTCTTTCCAAAACCGGATGGCGCCTCCACAACGGTCAATGGGTATTGCGCCATCCGGTTAAGTTGATGAGTAAGCCTGTTTGGAAAATAATATTTGTCTCGTTGCCTGGCTTCTTTGCGCACTTCATTATCCCCTTCCTGAATAAGGGGATATGCAGTCTCATTTGCGTAACCCCGATATATCCTTACTTTGCAGATTAACATTGCTTTTAAATTGTAATATCAGTTTATCACAAAATCCAATAAATATAAAGATTTACATTAGACTGTATTTCTTCCAGCTTTTTCGCTGCAGAATTACTTCTTTACGGTAGGCATATCGCAGTTATGAAGTACATTTCTGGAAAGGGCAAAGCACACCAGTGCCACAATAAGCTCCCAGACGGACAGGATGAAAAGCGCAAGTATTGTTCCTCCAAGCCCGCCCACAGAAAAGCCGATAATGAGAGCCGCGGCGAGCCCCGGTGCGAGAAACAGCAGGACAGCGAAGAAATAGACCATAATGAGGATACCCTGGGAGAGGTTTGCCTCTGTAAAGCGCATAGATAAATAGTTTATTCCCAGCAGCATCAGAGAGAAGAGGATATATACCATCATACTGCCCAGAATGACCAGAGGGTTGCTGCTCAAAATAAGCCCCGGGATTCCCAGGAACAGCACGCTCTCCATGACCACCCGCATCATCAGCTCCATGTTGCTCCAAAGAAGCTTGCCGAAGGGAGAGCCCGGTATCAGGTAAATATAATGAAAATAAGTCTCCATGAGGCCGCGCCCTGTGCCGATCATAAACACTTGAATCCACATGAGCACCTGAAGCACCATGACCACATCCACACTATTGCGCAGGAAGATCGACAATATCAGGATAATAGACGCTGTAATCATAATATACATATTCAGAAACCCGAAGCGGTTCTGCCGGAAAGTTTCACGGAGATGTTTATACAGAAAAACCTGGGCCCCCGCCCCTTTCAATCCCGTATTTTTCACCCTGACCTTCGCGTTGGTAGATCCGGCAGCCTGTATATTTCCCTCTGTAGCAGCGCGTTTTTTCTCAAAAGCCGTCTCTGTTGCCACCAGCACATCTTCGTAATAATCGGAACGACTGAGCATGATATAAATGAACATTCCCAGCCCGGACAAAACCAAGACTCCAAACCATCCCAATCCCGCGAGCAAGTTCCCTTCGATCAGCGCGATGGCGCCGACGGACGCCCATCCGATAAAAGGTACAGTGGCAAAAAAGGAAGATTCAATAACATTGTTTAAGGCCAGAAGCATATCTCCATAAACAAAAAAGCGCATAGCGAAGAACGCCAGCAGCGGAGCAAATACCACTATGGACAATATGCGGACCAACCGCTTACGGGTGGGGTTGCCATTAGCTACGCTGTAAATCAAAAGAGATAGGATCGTCAATACAATCGTATTAAGCATAAATGCCCCAAAGAGGATAAGAACTCCCCCGAATTTCACCCCGAAGTTTGACAGACTGGCACTTTGGAACAGCAGGAAAAACCCTGCCCAAAAGGACATCCCTATCAGACGAATTACCCCATATAGAAGCGTTGCCCGTGGATTAACCGGTGAGACAAACAGCAGGTTTACATCGCTCATCTCAAAAATGGCGTCCCCTGAGGAAAGCCCCTTTTGAATGGTGATAAAGTAAAATATCAGCAAAAATGCAAACAAAATGGGCAGCAAATTGGAAACCGGGTAACTGGCCTCCGTATGATCAGCGCCGATCAGAGAAAAGACCAGCCCTGCGCCAATCGCTGCAATAACCACCAGATAGAGAACAAGCTTTCCCGGTTTGCGAAGCAACTCTTTAAACCTATTTTTAATACTGGTACGAATCAGATAGAAATGACTGCTCATACGTCCTTCTCACCACCTTTTTCGGTGATGGAGAAGTAGAGATTCTCAAGGTCTCCGCCTTCCAATTCGTCCCGGCGGCAAGCCCGGGCGATATTTCCGCCCGTCATGATGCAGGTGGTGTCCCAGTCCTCTTCTACGCTCTCGATCATGTGAGTTGATACAATCATAGCGCAGCCATCCTGCTTCATCTCAGAAATCAGTTTTTTCAGCTCCCGAATGGCATGGGGATCAAGGCCCACAAGAGGCTCATCGAAAATAACAGCCCTTGGGCTGGTCAACGCCGCGCAGCAAATACTGACCTTCTGCTGCATTCCCTTGGAAAGCTCCTTGCCCAGCTTATTCTGCTTATCGTCCAGTTCAAAGCGCCGAAGCAGTTCATCGGCCCGATCTTCCCACTTCCCAAGATCATAGGCCCGGGCAATAAACTCCAGGTGTTCACGCACCGTCAGCATAGGGTAGAGAGCAGGCATTTCAGGAATATAGCCCAAAAGCCGTTTCGCTTCACTGCTGCGGTTATCGTGATCGCCTATGGTGATTTTGCCCTCAAACCGAAGGAGACCGCAGATACATTTAATCAACGTGGATTTTCCCGCGCCGTTGGGGCCCAGCAATACCGTCAGCTCACCGGGGTTCACAGAAAGCGAAATATCATTATTGGCAATCAGCTTACCGTAGCGCTTTGTCAGATTGGTCACTTGAATCATAATCTTATTCTCATTTCATATTCATAATAGAATCCCGTCAATAATTCTATCCAAAATATAGCCGTACGTGACGGGGACTCTTATAATTAATTATACCACAAAAATTCAGTTTACAGAAGGCGGTCTCAAGGCGGGAATACTGGGCTGCTTGTTTAAACCGTTGCATTGCGCCTCAAAAGCCCTGACAAAATAAAAAGAATAATGCTGATCAAATTTTAAAAAAAGAACATATAGCAGGAAAAAGCCGACTGTTGTCTGTTATGTGCCGATTATCCCATATCGTTCCATTTTATAATACAGAGTCCGTATTGAGATATCCAGATCTCTGGCGGTCTTCGTTTTGTTTCCTTTGTTCCGGCACAGGATTTTAATGATAAATTCTTTTTCCTTTTTTTGAATGAAATCTTCCAGACGATCAAGCGATTCGCTATTCTCCGAAGCAGGGCTTTCCTTGCCGATGGAGTCATTTAAAACCAAATGTTCATTTTTTATAACCCTTTCACCCTCTTCCAGGTTTACCATGGTCAAATCCAGACAGCTTTCCAGTTCTCTCAGGTTTCCCTTCCACCTCTGTTCGATAAGGGTCAAAGCTGCCTCCGGCGAAATGCCCTCTACGCAAGTGCCATATTTTGTGTTCAGCGTTTTAATCATGTTTTCAGCAAGGGGTTTAATGTCACAAATCCTCAACCGCAGGGGAGGAATCTCAATGGTGAAAATACTTAACCTGTAAAACAGATCCTCTCTGAACAATCCCTTTTTCACCTTCTCCTTTAAATCCACATTAGTTCCAGCGATAATTCTCGCGTTGACATCAACAGGAGTTTCCAGCCCCGGCTTTACAATTTTTTTCTCATTAAGAATTTTTAAAAACTGTTCCTGATGCGCCAGGCTCATATGATCGATATGATTCAAAAAAACAGTGCCGTTTTCCCCGTGCTCGAAGCAGCTTTTTATGCTGCTTCCCTTTGAAAAGTATCCAAAGACCTCCTTTTCCAGCGCCTCGGGAGCGGCTGTGCAGTTCACTTCCATAAACGCGCCGTAACTCCTGTTGCTTTCCGCATGGATGGCCTTCGCAAATATTTCTATTTCCGTCCCCTGCTCTCCGGAAATTAATATGGTGGCAGGCGTGGAGGAAATTTTCCTTGCCTCCTCAATCTGGCTTAACATCTGAGGATCTTTTGAAAAAATATCTTTAAATGTATACTTCCCTTCTAATTTCTTCAAACGGTCAAAAACCTTATCGAGCTGTGCGGACATGGCTTTTGTCTCGGCGATATCGTAACCCACAGTTACGCTTCCTTTCAATTCGTTGTTCACAATGATCGGGGCGCCTTGAACTATGTAATCTTTTCCTTTGTTGGGCAGGCTTAAGTATTGATTTTTCAAAGGCACCTTGGATCTGAGGACCTTCATATGGATGCTATTATCCTCATCTACATCAAGCTGCGTGCAGTGCTTTCCGATTATTTCCTCTTCCCTCCGCCCAGTCAGTTTACAGTACGCACTGTTCACCAGAACAACGATGCCATTTTCATCTGTAATAGAAACCGCATCCTGTGTGGAATCCAGGATGGCCCGCATCATAATTTGAGCCTCTTTCAAAGCTTGCAAGGTCTGCACATCCGCCGGAACGGTGTCAACGCCCGAAAGGTCGCGGAATACCGCAACACCGCCAACCACCTGTTTTTTATCATTAAAGATCGGATAGTTACTATATACAATTACCAGGTTTTCCCTGATAGCCTGGTACCGGTTTACATCCGAAATTCCGGACTTCATTGTTATCGGAAGTCTGGATGAAGGGATAATGCGGCCGATATGCTCTCCTAAATACTGTTGATTGACATTCAAAATCTTACGCGCCGTATTGTTAATCAAAAGAAGCTTGCAATCCCCATCGACAACAATAATGCCGTCATAAGTCGATTCTGCTATTTTATCCCAGTAAAGATTAGATTCCACACTTTCACCTTCTCATGCTTTTTATCCCATGCCTTTTATTGTAATAAGTAATTGTATTATAACGCCTGAGTAGAAAAAATTCGACCTCAATCCAAGCACATCGGCATACAATCACATACAGGATCGAGAAGGGTACATATCCCTGCTCGATCCTGATCTAAATACAGCTTATTTCTGGTAAATCACTCCCGGATTTTGAACACACAGCTTTCCGCCATGTATTTCGACGATAGAGCCAGTCATATAAGAGGCTTGATCCGAGGATAAAAATACAATGACCGACGCAAGGTCAGAAGGATCTGCGAATTTTCTGAGCGGAATATCATTCAGCATTTTTTCAGCAGTTACAGCGTTCTTACGCATATCGGCAGTTAAATGTGTCGCCACAACTCCCGGTATATAAGCATTGACACGCACATTAGAGGGAGCAAATTCGGCGGCGCAGGTTCTGGTCAGACTGACGATTGCCGATTTCGCCGCCCCATAGGCGCCGTGCCCGACAGAGGATATGACCGCGGAAAAAGAAGCGGCGTTAATAATAACTCCCCCCTTTTGTTTTTTCATTACCACGTAACCGTATTTTGAGCATAAAAAAGTGCTCTTCAAATTTACGTTCAGACTGAAATCCCACAAGTCCTCCTCCATATCTTCGATAACACATGGTTTCAGGACTCCAGCATTATTAATGAGCACATCCAGAGAGCCAAAATGCTTCACTGTAGTATCCACCATCCTTTTTACATCGTCAGTCTTCGTCACATCACAGGTCAGGGCCAGACATTCCCCTATTTCATTCAGATCTTTTTGGGCCGTTTCCAGCGACGCAAGATCAATATCCGAAATAACAACCTTACAGCCCTCCGTCAAAAAGGCTCTGGCGATTTCAAAACCGATTCCCTTGGCGCCTCCTGTAATCAGCGCCACTTTATTCTTTAAACCCAAGTCCATTTGCGCCAATCCTTTCTTAATCCATGAGAAGATGGTCTTCAAATCTGGTCTTTGTCAATACTTCCGGGCCGTCTTTCGTGACTAAAATCATGTTTTCCATGCAGCCGCCTCCTACGCCTTTCAGGAAGATTCCCGGTTCCAGAGCCAGCACCATATTTTCCTCTATGATTTCGTTGTCCCGGTCAAGCTTGTCGCCCACCGCCCTGTCGCCGATAGTGGGAGCAATATGCAGATCCGTTCCGATGCCATGGCCGAGGATGCCAAAATAAGTCTTATCCGCAAGTCCATGCTTTGCTGCCGCGGCAGCTGCCGCTTCAAGAGGCTTTGAAGCCGGATTTCCGGGCTTTAGCTCCTCAATCGCAAAGTGCAGCATATCGTAAATAGCCCGGTAAAAGACCTTCTGCTCCCGGGTGGCCGGTCCGCAGATTACGGTTCTCGCGATATCGCCGTTATATCCGTTTATTATGCAGGCTCCGCAGTCCATCCAAACAGCGTCTCCCCTTTTCAGCCTCCTTTCCGTAGGAAATCTATAGCCTTGCCAGCTGTTTTCCCCGGAGACCACAAGAGGATAATAGGGAACGTCATCAGCGCCCAGATTCATAATGCAATTTGTCGCCATGGCGGAAAGCTCCAGTTCGCTAACCCCTTCGTAAATATGATCCAGCATTGTCGTCATTCCCATATCCACCGCCTGGGCAGTAACTCTGAGGCAGTCGATCTCTTCCTGGCATTTTATCCGCTGCGCGTCTTCCACTACAAAGCCGCCGTCTACGAAATCGATCTCCGGGAAGCCCTTCTGCATCTTCCTGATTATGCCGTAGCTCATCATATCGATGCCGACCTTGCCTTTTGTAACTCCCAGTTCCTTCAATTTCTTTTCAACCAGGGGATATCCTTCCGTCATGAGGAAGGGAAAGGGTTCTACATCAGTCAGCCAGGGCATAGTATTCTTTACTCTTTGTAAATCTCCGCTGGCCACCAGGAAGGACACCTGTCCCTCTTCCGTTACAATTGCCACATGCCTGTTGCCGTGAAACATCCACGTATATACGCCCCGAAAGCTTGTAACGTAGCGAATGGTATCGAGCTTGGAAAGGACAACCGCCCTCATTCCATTTTTCTTTAACTGCTCCACCAAACGGCCGATTCTATACTCTCTTAATCTGGACCAATCCGTCCTCTGTTCGTAATCCACATTGTAAAACATTTTCTTCCTCCTGCTAAATGCAGCGGTATCCTTCCGATTCCGCTATTTTGAACAACAGCCTCCCGTATTTACCAGCAGATGATCTTCAAATCTGGTCTTTGTCAATACTTCCGGACCGTCCTCCGTAATCAGTACCATATTTTCCAGGGCGCCTCCGCCGATTCCCTTGAAAAAAATCCCAGGCTCCAGAGCCAGTACCATATTCGGGGAGAAGACATCGATTTCTCTTTCAACTTTCCCGGCCGCCTTGTCGCCCACCGTAGGCGCGATATGCAAGTCCGTTCCGATTCCATGGCCCAGAATTCCAAAATAGGTGTGCTCCGATAAACCATGTTTTGCGGCGGCTTCTTCCGCGGCCTCCAGAGGTTTGGAGGTGGAATTGCCGGGCTGCAATTTTTCAATGGCATAATGCAGCATATCGTATATACCGCTGTAGATTCTTTTTTGCTCGCTGGTAGCGGGCCCAACCACCGCTGTTCTGGCGATGTCGCCGGTATACCCGTTGATGATAGGCACCCCGCAGTCCATCCAAATCATATCTCCGCGCTGAATCCGCTTCTCCGTCGGAAATTTATAGGTGTTCCAGCTGTGCATCCCTGATTCCACCAGAGGGAAGTACGCGATGTCTTCAACACCCAGCAGCATCAGTTTATTGACGGCTGCCGCCGATACCTCCAGTTCGGTGACCCCTTCAGCCAGATGGTCCAGCATAGTTGTCATTCCGATATCGACTGCCTGGGCATTCATCTTTAACAATTCTATTTCTTCCTGGCATTTGTAGATCTGCGCGTCTTCTATGACGGGATATCCGTCGACAAACTGAATGTGAGGCATACCTTTTCTGAGACGTTCAGTCATGCTGAAGGGCATCATATCGATCCCTACTTTACCCGACGTAATACCTAATTCCCTGAATTTTTTTTCTACAAGGTCATACCCCTCTTTCATAACAAAAGGAAAGGGAACTACGTCTGTAAGCCATGGCATGGAGGAGGTCACTCTCGCATAATCTCCGCTCCCGCACATCAGGCATACATGCCCCTCGTCCGTAACGATGGCAATATGTCTGTTTCCGTGGAACTGCCAGCTGTATACGCCCCTGAAGCTCGTGGCATATCGGATGGTATCTATCTTGGAAAGCATCACTGCTCTCAAACCTCTTTTTTTCAGGTATTCTACAATGCGGTTAACCCGGTATTCTCTCAGTTTAGTCCAGTCTATCCTCTGTTCATAATCTACATTAAATATCATTTAAGCTCTGCTCCTTTGGTTTACTATTTGCCCAAGTAGGCCTTTCTGACTTCCTCGCTGTTCAGCAGATCATCGGACTTGCCTTTTAGCACGACATTACCATTTTCCAAGACATATCCGCGATCGGCTAATTGTAACGATTGCCGGACATTCTGCTCAACCAGTAAAATCGTCACCCCTTCTTCTTCCCGAATCTTCCTGATCAACTTCATAATTTCCAACACTACAATGGGAGCCAGCCCCAATGATGGCTCGTCCAGCATCAGGAGCTTCGGCTTCGACATAAGACCTCTGCCGATAACGCACATCTGCGCTTCTCCTCCGCTCAATGATCCGGCGATTTGATTTTCTCTTTCTTTGAGCTTTGGAAGGAATTCGAATACGAATTCAAGGGTTTGATTCCTGGAGGCTCTGCTTCTTTTGTTAAAAGCGCCCAGCTCAAGATTTTCCCTCACGCTCAGTTTAGGGAACAACAACCTACCCTCTGGTACTTGAATGATTCCTAACTCAACGATTTTATCCGGAGACCAGCCTTGAATCTCCTGATCTTCAAACATAATCTTTCCATCGGTAATTTTCATGAGTCCTGAAATACAAGCCATCATGGTTGACTTACCGCTGGAATTTGCTCCGAGGGTAGTAACGATTTCACCCTGATTAATATTTATGTCAATTCCGTGGAGCACTTCCACATCGCCATAGCCTGCCCGCAACCCTTCAATGCTAAGCATCTGTCTCCACCTCCTCAATTCCGAAATACGCCTCGACTACTTTGGGATCATTTTGAATTTCCTCGGGCGTCCCTTCCGCGATTTTTTGTCCGAAATTAATGACTACGAGGTTATCGGAAATATTCATTATCGCCTCCATTATGTGCTCTATGATCAATATGCTGACGCCTGATTGATTGATTTCTCTCACAACATCCAGCATTTCCTGCACCTCTGTAGGCGTCAGACCAGCCATTACCTCATCTAAAAGCAGCACCTTTGGCTTTGTTGCAAGTGCTTTTGCAATTTCAAGCCTCTTCCTCTGTCCCAGATTCAAGGTTTTCGCAAGCTGGTATTTCTGCTTCTCCAGAAATACGGTCTCCATGGCGTCCATGGCAATTTTCTCTGCCTGCTTGTAGTTGGAGGTGTTTAAGAAAGCTCCAACCATTACATTTTCAAGGGTTGTCATATTACCAAAGGGTTTTACTATCTGAAATGTCCGCGCGATGCCTAACTTCGTGATCTGATGCGGTTTCAATTTAGCCGTAGAGGTTCCGTTGATAATTATCTCGCCTTCAGTGATGGGCAGAAGACCTGATATACAGTTGAACAGGGTGGTTTTCCCGGCTCCGTTGGGTCCTATCAGCCCTAAGACCTTGCCTTCTTCAATTTGCAGGCTGACGTCAGACAGGGCCGCCAATCCTCCGAAATACTTGGTAAGATTCTTTACTTCCAAAATCATTTCTCAGCACCCCCTACCCCAAGCTTTTTTAACAGGAATTGATACGCTGCATTAACCTGTATGATAATCCCGTCAGGTTTCCACAGCACCACGGCAAGCATGATCAATCCATACATCAAACCGTGTAATCCGTTGATTTCGGTGAAATATCCTCTCAGCAAAGTACTCAAAGGAATTAATATAAGCGCGCCTACCAGGGGTCCGAAGGCTTTACCCATACCACCGATAATTCCAATCAGTATAAACTGCAGCGAGGATTGAACCATCCCCATTACAGAATGAGGCTCTATATACATAATATATTGGGCAAAGATACTACCTCCGACAGAAGCAAAGAAAGCGCTTGCAACAAAAGATATTACCATGATTTTAGTAGAGTCCACGCCAAGGGTCTCGGCAGCCTCTCTGTCTTCACCTATCGAAATGAGGTAATATCCGAATTTGGACTTCTCCATGCGCGCGCATATGTAAAGCATCAGCAACATATAACACCAGGTTATAATTACAAATGGAATCTTGCTGTGCCACGCCATATTAACCAGACCCGGATCATAGGGAATCAGAATTCCCATGGAGCCCCCGGTAAGATCTTTGGCTGAGGTTACGAATATCCTTATGATTTCAGCAAAGGCGATCGTTGACAGGACGAAAAAGGTCCCTTTCAGCCTCAAAGTCGATCTTCCCAAAATGAACGCGGCAATAGCTGCTATCGCCGCCCCTATCAGCATCCCGATCCAGGGGCTCAATCCATAAGATACGAAAAATATGGACGAGGTATACGCGCCGATGCCGAAAAATGCCCCATGTCCCAGGCTCAGACGCTTACTGTATCCGCAGTTCAGATTCCAGGAGCCGGTAAGCCCTGCCCATAAAAACGTCATAATCGCAATATCCTGAAAATAACGGTCCTTAGTCAGCAGGGGAATTAAGATCAACCCAAAGGCAACAACCCATCGCATGTTTGTGGTTATTTTAGTTACCATCTTTATACGCCCTCCTTCTTTCTGCTCATAATTCCCTGCGGTTTAAAGATTATGACAATCAGGAACAGAAGGAAATATGCGATTTGCTGATACTCGGGGCCGATTGTATATGCGGTTAACGCCTCTATGAGACCAACGATAAGACCCGCTACAACAACGCCGGGTATATTTGTCATACCACCGATTACCATTGTAATAAATGCCGGTAAAAGAAATCCCTGGCCAACCATTGGGTAGGCAGGATATATAGGTATTAACACAGTTGCGGCAATGGCTGTGAAGGATATTCCAATAGTAAACGCAAGACAGTATGTCCTGTTTAATTTAATCCCCATCAGCTGCGCGGCTCTATTGTTCTGTGAAATGGCCCTTATTGAGGTCCCCGTATATGTTTTCTGCAAGAAGAGGTAAAGCCCTATAGCCGCCGCCAAAGCAGCCATAAAAGCAATTAATTTAGGCGTACTGATGGAAAGTCCACTCAAATTAATGCTGGATGCAGAGTAGTCCGTACGAACATTTCTATAGTCAGCCCTCCAGAGCATGAGCACCAAATTTTGAAAGATAAGCATAATTGACAGAGTAGCCAGGATCTGTATCTCATGAGGGGCATGCAGAACTCTTTGCATAATAATTTTAAAGGACAGGATACCCAGCACTATCATAACCGTTAATACAATGGGAAAGGACAGGTAGGGGTCCAGATCCAATAATTTATAACACCAAAAGGAAACATACATAGCCACCATCAAATACTCGCCGTGAGAAAAGTTTACAAGTTCAACCACACCAAATATTAAGGCAATTCCTACACTAATAAGAGCGTATGTGCTGCCTGTGAGAAGCCCCGAAATAATAGTCTGCAGAATGGCTTCCATTTAACTGCTCCTTTCTTTAGCAATAGTCTTCATCTCGAAACAGGCGTCTTACTCAACCCGTTTTGATTCGATAACCATTGCGCCAAAGAATTCAGCGCAATGGTTGTCTATCCTGTATAGTTATTTATTAAGAGGTATGTATTTGACTTCGGACACCTTGTATTTTTCCGGCCAGATTGAACGGGTTGCTCCCTCCTGCCACTGGGAAATTGCAGGTATCGCAATTGTGTTCTGTCCGTTCTCACCAAATTCAACGCCCCAGCCCATCGTCGTTTCATCCAGGTTGATCGCTCTCGCTGCCGCAGCGATATCATCAGCAGACATAGACGCAGCATTCGGCAGAACATCATTCAACAACACCCAGGTCCCGGCAAATAATATTTCAGCTGTTAACGGAACAGCGTCCATATCTTTGTGATCGGCAAGAAATCTCTCTCTGAATTCAGCCTGAATCTCTTTCGTAATTTCTTTTGAGAATGCTGTCGGAGGTACATTTGTGGGCATGTCAATACAGAAGACACCGTTTGCTTCATCCCCGAAAACATCGTTGAAGTTCAGATCCGTAAAGCCTGATCCGCCGCCGATAAAAACTTTCGGCATGGCGTCCAGCTGCTTCAATGTGTCATAAAGCAATACCGCGTCGTTTACATAACTCACGGCAAAAATGATATCCGGCTGTTTTTCTTTAATACGAACAACCGTTGCTGAAAAGTCTGTAGTAGTATCTTTATTGTAGGTTTCATGAGCGATCAGATTCAGATTGAAATCTTCGGCTCCTCTTACCGCACCTTCCGTAATGGAGGTCCCATAGCTGGAATCTTCATTTATCAGAGCTATTTTTAAATCTTGCGGGGCTATTCCCAGCTGTTCGGCCAGCACTTCCGCAGCGAACTGCATACCGTAATAGCCTCTTAAGCTTCCACTTTCGCAGGTTCTGAAAATATATTTGCCGCCTGAACTCGTGATTTCATCGGAAATCGCGCTGGTTTCCCATAGAACTACACCACTTCTCTCCGTTACCGAGCTGATAGCCAAACCATTTCCGCTGGAAAGGGAACCGATAATTACGGATACTCCCTGCTGATCGATCAGCCTGTTTGCCTCTGTACTTGCTTCTGTAGTTCCCGGGGCGTCTGCTTTCGCAAATATGACTTCTTTTCCATTTACTCCGCCTCGTTCATTAACCATTTGCCTGGCTATTTCAGCGCCGTTAAACGCCTGAGAACCTAACATAGCCAAGCCTCCGCTCGTCGGCAGAACAATGCCTATTTTTATAGAATCTACCGAGTCTCCTCCATTAGAAGAGCCATCGCCTCCGCAGCCTGTCAGACTGCCTGCAATTAAAGCTAACGCCAACCCCATTGCCAAAAGGCTTCTTCGTTTCATCATGAATCTTCGTCTCCCTTCACACTCGTTTAATCTTAACTTCCATAGGATCGTAGATTGAAATTGCCCCGAAAACCTCCTCCTTCCCTTTGCGTCTTGTGCAATTTCTTGCACAGGGTGTAAAATGACATTGCCTCAGAATAATAATCATAATTTCTCACTTTCGCTTAAACTATCAGAAATTTCAGTACTGTTCAAGCTTGAAACTTGCACTCGAAAGCATTTGCGCAAACATCAACATGCATATTTCTACACAAACTAATAATTCGTGCAAAATATTGCACGAATTATTCTGGTCCAATTATTTGATTTTTCCATCTTTATAACACGGATATCTTACTGCAGTAAGGGGAAACACCCTTGGGTTTTAAGAATAATCCTGCTCCCAAGCAGTCAGCGCCTGCTTATTTAAAGGCAGCAATTGTGCCTTCTTTCCTGTAAAGAGCTTTTCCATAACCTTTTCAACACTCTCCAGTTTTACCATGTCTGTTTTATTCACAATGGCTCCTAAGACGACCATATTGGACACCTTATCCGAATGCAGGCCCACAGCGATCTCATTGGCGTCTATATTGTGGATTTTTACGTCCTCTCTGGAGGGTTTTTCTTTAATCAGCGAGGTATTGATAAACAGGTCCCCGCCGGAAATCACCATTTTTTCAAATTTGGCTAAGGAGGGCTGGTTCATTACCGCCACCGCCGTAGCCTCCGTGGCAATTGGAGAACTTATTTTCCTGTCGGAAACGATCACCGTACAGTTTGCCGTACCGCCCCGCATCTCGGGTCCGTAAGACGGCATAAAGGTCACCTCTTTCCCTTCCAGCATCCCCGCGTAAGCGATCATTTGTCCTATCAGCATGACCCCCTGGCCTCCGAATCCGGCGATAATCAATTTATGTACGGCCATTACCTCACCTCCTCAGGAGTTTTCAGGTTGCCCAGCGGATAATAAGGTATCATGTTCTCTTTGAGCCATTCCAGCGATTTTACGGGGTTAATACCCCAGTTGGTAGGACAGGTAGACAGCATCTCCACAAAGCTGAACCCCAGGCCTTTCTGCTGGACTTCAAAAGCCTTTTGGATGGCCTTTTTCGCTTTCCTGACGTTTGCGGGAGAGTCCAGAGACACCCTCTCAACAAATACGGCTCCGTCGATAGTGGCAAGCAATTCTGCCATGCGGAGTGGCATCCCCGCGGCTTCCCGCTTCCTGCCTTCCGTAGTTGTAGTTGTCCTCTGACCAATCAGGCTTGTAGGAGCCATCTGACCGCCGGTCATTCCATAGATTGCGTTATTGATAAAAAACGTTGTGAATTTCTCTCCCCGGTGAGCGGCATGAACGATCTCCGCCGTTCCGATGGAAGCCAAATCCCCGTCTCCCTGATAAGTAAAGACTATTTTGTCCGGGTGCACTCTTCGAATTCCCGTAGCTATGGCAGGAGCCCTCCCGTGAGCTGATTCGCACATGTCCACATTCATATATTGATGAGCCAGGATGCTGCATCCGATAGGCGCTACCCCTATGGTCTCACCAAGGAGGCTCTTTTCATCAAGGGTCTCCATGATCAGGCGGTGGGCAATTCCGTGGGTGCATCCGGGGCAATAGGTAGTCTCTTCCGGCAGCATTCCTTTTGTGTATTCGAAAACGGTTTTCATCATTTCACCCCCAGCACTTTCTTTGCGTCCGCGGCAATTTCCGGGGGCGTGATCAGGATTCCTCCCACCCTGCTGGACAAGCTGATGGGAAATCTCCCCCGGCATCCGATTTTCACGTCATCTATCATCTGTCCCCGGCTTAATTCAACAGAGACCACCGCCTTTACGCTTTCCGGAATCTCATTAAAGGCCTCATATGGAAATGGCCACAGGCTTATAGGACGAATCAACCCGGCTTTAATGCCCTCTTCTGCAAGCAAATCGATGGCTTCCTCCGTAATTCTTGCCGTAGAGCCGTAGGCCACCAGTACCACCTCGGCGTCTTCCAGACCAGTTGCTTCATATTCCACAAGCTCGGCCCTGGCCTTCTCATATTTTTTATCCATGGTCAGAATTCGATCTTCCAGCTCTTCCGGCTTCAAGTACAGGGATTTGATGACATTATGAGGCCTGGCGCCCTTTGTCCCTGTCAGCGCCCAGGGTCTGGTTTCTGAAATATCCTCCCGTTTTTCCGCGGAAACAGGTTCCGGCAGCACAACGGGTTCCATCATCTGTCCCAGCATGCCGTCAGCTAAAAGCATCACCGGATTTCTGTATTCCTCCGCTACGTCGAAGGCTTTCGCCATCATATCAGCCGCTTCCTGTATGGAGGACGGCGCATATACGATAAGATGGTAGTCCCCGTTGCCGCCTCCCCTTGTGGCCTGGTAATAATCCGCCTGCCCCGGCTGTATGGTTCCGACTCCGGGGCCTCCTCTTGACACATTCAAAATTACCAGAGGAATTTCCGCGGAACAGATAAAGGAAAAGCCCTCCTGCATCAGCGCGATACCCGGCGACGATGAGGAAATAAACACCCTTCCTCCCGCAACCGCGCCGCCGTATGCCATATTGATGGCAGCGATTTCACTTTCCGCCTGAACGAAAGAGCCGCCCGCCTTGCCAAGCTCCCTTGCCATATATTCCGTTATTTCATTTTGAGGGGTGATGGGATAGCCGAAATAATATCTGCATCCGGACCGTATGGCGGCCTCAGCAAAGGCTTCATTTCCCTTCATCAGAACTTTTTCACTCATCTTCACACCTCTCTTAGTCTTTCTTGAACACGGTGATAACACCGTCCGGGCACATAACGGCACAATTGGCGCACCCGATGCATTTGTCCTCGTCTGTTACACAAGCGGGGTGATAGCCCTTTGCATTTATTTTCGTCTCATGAAGCGCCAATATTTTCACAGGACAGACGGCGCAGCACAGTTCACAACCTTTGCACCGTTCCCCGTCAAACTTTACCGAACCCTTTGCCATAAAAATATCCCCCTCTTCCAACCAGGCTTTTTTCCATCCTTCGGACCTCTACCGATCCATCCAGTTGTCTCTCATGAACAGCTGTATGGGAAACAGCGTAAAATCCTGAATCTCCTTTGTCATTACCTTCAGTTCTTCCATCAATTGCTCCGCGCAGCAATTATACTTCAAGGAAACGCCAAGCTCACCGGACACTTCTTTACAGAGGCCATAGCCTTTCAGGATATCCGAAGGCTTCGTCTCCGCAAGAAGATGGGTGTTATTAACCAATCCCGTAATTTTCAAATTCGCTTCCTTTTCAATTGTGTCTATGTGGGCCAGGGCCCCTTCCACAGAGCGTGTTTCCGGTCTGTTAGCGTTGATGACACAAAACACATCGCAATCACCCCTCTCAAAATACTTGCCAAACTGGACCAAAATCCTGGCGCCGGAATCGTTTCCTCCCGCATCGACGACGGTTTCAACGGAAACATCCTCAAAGGGCGCTTTGATGCCCGCCGCGATAGCGGGAAGGTCAGCGGTAATATCGTATCCAAAGGTGTTGCTGTAAACCTTTACGCCTTTATCCTCCAGCAACCGCTGCCTTTCCCTGCTGCGAAAGTACGGATTTGCGATGTCCAGATCCGCAAGGGCGGTTTTTTTGCCCCGCTCTGCTAACTTTAACGCATAGTTCACAGAAAACTCCGTCTTCCCGCTGCCGTAATGGCCCACGATGACACGAATTCTCCTGTCGTTCAGCTCCAGCATAGTATTCCCTTCGCCTTTCACTGCCGACCCTACTTCTGAATAAATTTGATTAAATTCGTCAGCACCAAATTCACAGGGGCGGCGATGTCCGCCGAAACCCCTTCCCGAACAATGGCTCCGTTAATCATATCGATTTCCGTCCGCCTTTGATTGAGGACATCCTGCAGCATGGAGGATTTATTGGCGGCGGTGGCAACACACACAGCTTTTGTATGGGCCACAGGATCTTCATGACTCAAGCGAATCCCTTTTGCCGCTGCCACTGCATGGGCCTCCGAAACAGCCGCCTCCAAAAGCTCTTCTATTTCCGGATGGTCCAGCAGTTCTCCGTTATGAAGTCCCGTGATGGCGGTAAGGGCGTTGATTCCCACGTTTACAAGCAGTTTATCCCAGACCAGACCCAGGACATTATCGGAAATCTCTGTCTCAAGCCCTGCCTCATTCAGCACTGAGGAAATCTCTGTAATTCTGTCCGTGGTTTTTCCGTGTATTTCCCCTATGATAGTCTTGCCCTTCCCTGCATGGCGCATTTTTCCCGGCCCCAGCATGGTTGCTCCGTGGGCGGTAGTCCCTGCGATTACGTTATCCTGCCCTATTTCCGCACAGATCTGGTCGATGTTCCCAAGCCCGTTCTGCAGGGTCAAAGCAACAGTGTCCGGCCCAAAAACCGCCTTGTTGGATTTTACGGCAGCGCCGGTCAGAGTGGATTTTACAAAGACAATGGCCAGATCGCAGATTCCCGCCTGATTCGCGTCGAGAGCTCCTTTCACCGCGGGGTATGGGATCGTTTCGCCGCCTTCTTCCATCATGAGACCCTTCTCGTTGATAGCGTCAATATGTTCCTTCCATACATCGAGAAGATATACCTGATTCTCCGGTATTGCAGAGAGTTTGGCGCCATAGAGACAGCCCATAGCTCCCGCTCCGATAATCGCAATTTTCATATTCTCTCCTAACGTCACGAAACGGTTCCGGACCTCCGGGACGGACGAAAATCCACCCCGGACGCCGCCGTTTCATTCTTAGTACAATTTAGGAATATCTACTTCTTTATTAAAGCTGTACTCCGGCGAGGGGAAGGTGCCATCCAAAGCTTCCTTGTGGAATTCGTTGAGGGCATCCACCATTATCTGGCGAACCTGGGCGTACTGCTTTACAAATTTGGGTTTGAAATCGCCGTACATGCCCAGCAGGTCTTGTGTGACCAGTACCTGACAGTCTACGTGAGGTCCGGCTCCGATACCCAATACGGGGATGCTTACCGCCTCGGACACGGCTTTGCCTACTACTGAGGGAACACATTCCAGTACCATTGAGAAGCAGCCTGCCTTTTCAAGAGCTTTGGCGTCCTCTATGAGTTTTTGCGCGCTTTCAGGGGTTCCTCCCTGAACTTTAAACCCGCCCAGAGCAGAGGAGGTTTGGGGTGTAAGACCAATATGACCCATGACATTGATACCCGCCTTTACGATGGCTTCTATTCTGCTCACCATTTCTACGCCGCCTTCAAGCTTGATGCAGTCGCAGTTAGTCTCTTTGATCAACCTGTTTGCGTTTCTGACGGCTTCCTCATCGCTTACGTTATAGGAGCCGAAGGGCATATCCCCCACGATCCAGGTATCGGGAGCCCCTTTCACGACAGGCCTGATGTGATGTACCATATCGTCCATGGTCACCGACTCGGTTCCCTTGTAGCCCAGCATGATCATTCCCAGGGAATCTCCCACCAGGATGATCTCCACATCGCTGTCATTTACGATTGAGGCCATCGTGTAATCATAAGCAGTTACATAGCTGAACTTCTTTCCCTCCTGCTTATACTTTTTGAAGTCCTGAATCGTCATTTTTTTCTTGTCACCCATTTTTTTCCTCCATTCTTAGCATTACTGCTTTGCGTTAAGAAATATTTTAAATTTAAGCCGGATTAAAACCCAGCTTTTTTGATATACTGAATGCCGCTTCCATCACAAGCTCCGAGTAAAATTCCAAATGTCTGTCTACGTCAAACCTGTACTTGGGCGAGGATACGCTGATAGCCGCGATAGGCTTTGCGTGATAATCAAAAATCGGGGCGGCAATACAGATTAAGCCCTCAACGTATTCCTCGTCGTCGATGGCGCATCCCCGTTCTCGGATGATGGCCAATTCTTTCATAAACAAGGCTGTATCCGTTATCGTTCTATCTGTATATTTTTCAAAGGAAACGCTTCCTAAAACCTGCTGCAGCTCATTCTCCGGCATAAAGGCCAGCATCGCTTTTCCAAGTCCGGTACAATAGCTGGGAACGTCCGTTCCGATGCTGAGGTCGACTTTAATGGTAGAGTTGCTTTGCCGCTTATCAACATAGATAATCTTATTCTCAACCCAGACGCCCACGTTTACCGTCTCTCCCGTTCTCTCCGCAAGGCCGGAAAGGAAGGGCCTTGAGACATGCTTGATGCCGGTCTTATCAATTACGCGGTTCCCCATGGCAAGAAGTCTCAGGCTGTTGGAATATTTCTTGCTGTCGATGTTCTGGTTCACATATCCCGCGTTCTTGATGGTATTGACCAGACGGTGCACGGTAGCCTTATCCATATCAAGTCGTTCGCTTAGCTCTCCTATGCTCAATTCCCCGCTCTTATCCAGTTCTTCCATGATAAGAAACGCCTTTATTACAGATTTTACATCATTGGGACTATAGCCCTTCTGGTAATTTGGCATAGAATCCTCCGTATTTTCAAAAGTAAATGATTCAGCCGCAAGGCTGTCTTTTGTAAACATACCAGTAGGTCATTCCTACAAATACGCCTCCGCCCACGATATTTCCAAGGGTAACGGGAATCAGGTTATCTATGAAAAAGTTGCCCCAGGTGAGAGAGTCCAACGTCTCCGCCGACAAGCCTGAAAGAGTCTGAAAGCCAGGATTTCCCTTAATCAGAATCCCCGCCGGAATATAGTACATATTGGCGACGCTGTGCTCGAATCCCGAGGTGATGAAGAGCCAGATGGGAAAAAAGATAGACAGTATCTTTCCCGCCATGGTCTCAGCCCCGTAGGATATCCACACAGCCAGGCATACCAGCCAGTTACACATAATTCCCAGATAAAAGGCCTGCAAAAAGCTTAAGTTCACCTTGTACGCGGCGATCCTCAATGTAACCGCCCCCAGCATATCCTCACCGCTGAAAAACAACCCGGATTCCGCCATCAAGTACGCGATAAACAGCGAACCAAGCAAATTTCCGGTATAAACGATGCCCCAGTTCCGCAGCATTCTGCCTACGGATACCTTCCTTTCACAGACAGCGGCCAGGATCAGCGTGTTTCCGGTAAATAATTCGCCTCCGGCCAGAACCACCAGCATGAGGCCCGTTCCGAAAACAACTCCTGCCAGTACTTTTCCCAGACCGTATGTAGTTGGCTCCGCCAAAAGGTTGAAGGCTGCCATGTTGGAGCCTTCGGCGGCAAAAGCAATGAATACGCCCGCCAGAAAACCCAGTATCAACAGCTTCTGAAAACTGCATCCAGCCTTGTCCTGGGCCAGATTTATGACGAATTCCGTTATTTCCGCGGGCTTCAAAGGTTTCTTTTCCATGGCCTACCCTCTTGCTGTTTGCTGCAGTTCCATGGCTTCAATAACATGCCGCAGCAAAATCATTGAGGTAACGGTGCCCACGCCGCCGGGAACCGGGGATATGGAAGCGGCAAATTCCGCCACATCATCAAAGTCCACATCTCCGCACAATTTGTTTTCCTCATCCATATTGATGCCAACATCCACAATGATCGAATCCCTGGAGAAGAATTTCCTGTCGAAAAACCTGGCTCTGCCAACTCCCGTAACGACAATGTCCGCTTTCGAGGTCACTCCGGGCAAATCCCTGGTCTTTGAGTGACAGATGGTAACCGTTGCGTTTTCGTTCAGGAACAGCATGGAAAGCGGCTTCCCCAGCACCATGCTCCTGTTGACAATGGCTACATTCTTTCCATTCAGTTCATTTTGATAAAACTTCAGGATTTCGATCACCGCTTCCGGGGTGCAGGGCGCGATTCCGCTTCTATCACCGAAAAACACCTTTTCCATATTGGTGGGACTCATGCAATCGATATCCTTGTCAGGCCGTATCCTTCTGCTGATAAGATCCGTGTCCAGCTGGTCCGGCAACGGCCTGAAAATGAGGATTCCATGAGTTTTGGCATCTTCATTGCATTCTTCCAATACCTTCAAAAAGCCTTCCGTGTCGATACTGCTGTCCAGTTCCTTTACTTCTGCTGTAATACCAAGCTCAGCGCAGTTCTTCAAAACTCTGGACTCGTAGGCCACGTCATCGGGTCTGTTTCCCACACGAAGAATGGCAATTTTGGGCAGATCCCTGCCGGAGTCTTCGCACCGGCGTACAGCATCTGATATTTCACTTCTTATCTTATCCGCAACAGGTTTTCCCTTTAACAGCATAACTGTTTCCTCCACACATGAATAAACTTATCATTTCTGCCATCCGGCTCCCGCCGACTAAAACAGGCCTGATATTTTCCCGGTTTTATCCACATCAATCTTTTCCGCTGACGGTACTTTTGGCAGACCAGGCATCGTCATTATGTCGCCGGTAATGGCAACAATAAAGCCTGCGCCTATGGACGGTTTGATGTTTCTCACCGCGATTCTGAAGCCGGTGGGCCTGCCTGTTTTTTTCGCGTCATCCGATAAGGAGTACTGGGTTTTCGCCATGCAGATGGGCAGATTGCCGTAGCCCAGCGCCTCAATCTCCTCAATTTGCTTCGATGCGTTTCCGACATAGTCCACGCCGTCCGCTCCGTAAATTTTTGTGGCAATTTCCTCGATCTTTTCGCGAATGGGGAGGTTCACATCATAGCAGAATTTGAAATTGTTCTCTCCTTTGCCGATGACCCTTATCACCTCTTCGGCCAGCGCGGTTCCGCCTTCGCCGCCCTTGGCCCAGACCTCGGACAACATAACGCTGACGCCCAGCTCTTTACATCTTTCTTCGATATATTTTAGTTCCGCGGAGGTATCCGTGGGGAAGCGATTGATTGCCACAACAGCCGGCAAACCAAATACTTCGGTGATATTTTCAACGTGCTTGAGCAGGTTTTCTATCCCCTTCTCCAGCGCCGCCACGTTTTCATTGTTCAGATCCGCTTTCTGCACGCCTCCGTGAAGCTTTAACGCCCTTGCCGTGGCAACGATGACAACGGCGTCGGGTTTTAACCCTCCCACTCTGCATTTAATATCCAGGAATTTTTCAGCGCCCAGATCCGCTCCGAATCCGGCTTCCGTCACTACATAATCTCCCAGCTTCAGGGCCATCTTCGTAGCCATAACGCTGTTGCAGCCGTGAGCGATGTTTGCGAAGGGTCCGCCGTGAATGAAGGCGGGAGTATGCTCTAAGGTTTGCACCAGGTTAGGCTTTAAGGCGTCTTTCAGCAAAGCAGCCACAGCGCCCTGACCTTTCAAGTCTCCCACCGTTACCGGATTTCCTTCAAAGCTGTAGGCGACGATAATGTTTGCCACCTTTTCCTTCAACTCTTCCAAATCGTTGGAAAGGCAGAGAATAGCCATGATTTCAGAAGCAACGGTAATATCAAATCCATCTTCTCTGGGCGTTCCGTTGGGCTTGCCGCCGAGGCCGTCCACCACAAAACGCAGCTGTCTGTCGTTCATATCCAGACACCGTTTCCATATGATTCTTCTGGCGTCAATACCAAGGGAGTTCCCCTGCTGAATGTGATTGTCCAGCAGAGCCGCAATCAGGTTGTTTGCGGTGGTAATCGCATGGATGTCTCCTGTAAAATGAAGGTTGATATCCTCCATGGGGATGACCTGGGCGTAACCGCCTCCGGCCGCTCCGCCTTTGACGCCGAAAACCGGCCCCAGGGAAGGCTCTCTCAAGGCGATTACAGTCTTCTTTCCAAGTTTACTCAAAGCATCTCCGAGACCTACAGTTGTTGTGGTCTTCCCTTCTCCCGCCGGCGTCGGATTGATAGCCGTTACCAGGATCAGTTTTCCGTTTTCTTTGTCCGTGTATTTGTCCAACAGGTTGTAATCGATCTTGGCCTTGTATTTTCCATAAGCCTCTAAATAATCATCTTCAACAGAAAGTTGGGCGGCAATAGCGTTGATCGGTTTGGGGCTCGCTTCCTGGGCTATTACGATATCACTTTTGAAATCCATGTTTTTCCTCCCTATTATTGAATTGCTTTGTATTGACGTACTGGTTTCTTAAATGTGGTTTTTTCTTTTTGGTTGTCGTTTCGCATTACGATACAACATTTCATAATGCGGAATATTCATTTATATTTTATAATAGTGTGTGAAAAAAAACAATAGAATAACATGAAATAATTGACTGATTTTTTTAATTTCTTTAAAATCCTCATAAGATCCCCATGACAAAAAAGTCGGCAAGCCTTTATGATAAAAACTTGCCAACCTGATTTCACGTAATTTAGCTGAATGCTACTCCACTATAAACTTTTCTTTTGGCAGCTCTGACAACTTTAGGAACATGGAAATATTGCCCAGTAAACTTCTCTTCAAATAATCCAGCCGTACCCTTCTATGATCCAGGCTTCTTTCTGGCTTTCCATCTGCTCTGCTCTCCCGGTATAAGAGCTTCTGACGTTGGCATTAATTTCTACCGTTGCTTTGAACTCAGGGTCCTCTGCGGATAAATCATCAATAACATCCTGAATCTCCGCAATAGCAGACTCCACCGTTTCACCGGACAAAGAAGGAACTCTTATAATCCGCTGGCAAAAATCGATCATGGAGGGATAAAGGGATTCAGCGATTTCTCTCAGTTCGTTAATCAACATGGCGCCTTCCTTTCATTCTCGATGAGACCTATAACATTCACCTGATAAATTCTTTCATCAAGCTGCGATATTCCTGATTATAATCGAGCCAAATTTCAGCATGCTCACTGTCCTCAACCGTCCAGATTCTTTTATGATCATTATAAATAGCGTTATAGATATCCACCCCCATAAAATAAGGTGTAACTGTATCTATTCCAGTATTGATAATGAGAACCGGCGTCTGTACCTCCTCTATTGCCTTTGGAACATTTGCATCATCATATGAAAAGCCTAATTTTAGCTTGTTGACAATATTTCCGCACCATGTCATATATGATATGGGAATTCCCATATCCATCTCCCTCATTTCCTGTTCTATCATATATTTCATTTCGCTTATGGGGCAGTCCAGAATCATAAAATCTACTCTGCTGTCTATATCGTATCCAAGTGCTAAAGCAGCAGTTGCGCCGCCGAAAGATGTTCCCCATACGCCCATTTTCTTGTCGGGAGCTTGCTCCTCTGCGAAAGACACATAATCTACAAGATCGTATCTTTCAAGATAGCCAAAGGTGGTATTTTTAGCCGTATTTTCCCCAGAGCTTCTTTGATCATAGGAGATAACGTTGAATCCTTCCTCTAAAAAAAATTCTGCCAGAGGGTAGTTTGAATATCTGTTTCCCCCCAGCCCATGAACCAATATCACCGTATCATTATCCTTGTTGCCCTCATATCCTTTCGCGTATATATAGTCTGCGGGTATTGTATGTCCTTCAAATGAGGAAATAAGCTCCATAGGTTCAACACTATATGTATCTATAAATTCATCATAGTTTATCCCATACCTTTTCCAAAAACCATCAGACACTCCCTTTGTCCCTTCATTCGTTACCAGCTGTGTAGACCCAAGAACTATTTGACTTCCCATAAAATAAGATATTCCCATAAAACAAATAACTATAGCTGATATAATAACTGACAGGACTATCTTTCCTCTCCTTCTCATGGTTCAGTACCCCCATCTTAATTTGAATAGAATAAATAAGTATTAATTGAAAACCTTATTTTTTCCAATACTATCATTTTGTAATTATACCACTTTTGCACTAAAATAGCTCCAACCTATCGGCGAACAACGAATCAAGAAAAGGCCCTGATTATCCCACAAGTGTCCCTTCATTTTTTTCCAGGATCGCTAACCCAGGATCATCCAGGCGATAACGTACCAGCACCTTTGCTCCCTTTTGAGCACTTTCCATGGCCGGTGATTTTATCTGCCCAATTGAGACAGGGCCTAATTTAACAAATTCATTCTTTCGCTTTACTGTTTCGGATATCTCATACTGCCGCTGATTGACTTCGTATCTGACTGTAACGATAGAAGGAGAATCTAATCCGCGAAGATCGTGCAACTACTTCTCCTTCAACAATACCTTTGTACTCCCGCCTTTTTCTCTCACGCCTGAGACTGTTAATTTTATGTACTGTAAGTACAATAACAATCGGCAGCGCTATTACAAAGGCTAAAATCATAGTTACAAACGTTAAATCATCCATAATCTCAGTATCTCCTTTAGCGGTTGACTCCCAAAGCTTAAAATTGAACTGCTTCTTCATAGGGGTACTCAGCTTACATGCGTACAACCCGAAAATTTGTCCTCTGGGTCGAAAAATAAAATCCAATTCATTTTTAAATTCTCCTGATTGGGGAGAATACAGCAAAACCCCTTGAAATTCAAGGGGTTTTGCTGTATTTGGTGCGGTTGAAGGGACTTGAACCCATACCCTCTCGGACACGGCCCTCAACCGTGCGCGTCTGCCGATTCCGCCACAACCGCATGTATTGGACTTTTCAGCCACGAATATTATAGTAACCGCAGGAGCCCTTTTTGTCAAGATAATTCTCTATAAAACGAGGAAGCTGCCGATTGTATAGTGAAATGCGAAAGGGGTCGAAAGACCTTCGGACGCATTTCTTTTTTATTCTCATGAGAAAGGAGGCCAGAGATCATGGAAAGAAAATACCGCTATCTCGGCCCCGCGGAAAGAGCGGAAATAGAGAGGCTCCATAACGGGGGCGCTCGTCCGAAACTGATCGCCGAAAAAATCGGCGCTCACATCGCCACGATTTACCGCGAACTCCCGAACGGGTACACCGGAGACATAGATGAGTATGGACGCCGTATATACAGTGCAGAGGTGGCGCAGCGGACGTTTGAGCGAAACATCAAACGCAGGGGTGAACGGGCCTCGGGACAATAAAGAAAAGGAGATTGCTATACCATGACGAGATTTCAACCGGGACAAGTATTCAATATTAGAAAATGGAGCGATTTCGGCGAAACGAACTATGGAACGTGCGAAATAGTGGCGGTCAACGAGAGGCCGGAAAGTGAAATTGAATGGAGAGAGACGGCGATTAGAGGGAGCCTCAACGCAGACCTCGGAACGATCACATTCATTCTCAACACCTCCTCCAATAACAGAAAGCCGAAAAAGGCCCGGCTGATCGGGTCGAAAGTCTCGGAGGAGTGGGCGAAAGAAACCGGGTCGGATCGGGAATATCAATGGTTTTCGCCGACCAAAAGGAGCTATAGGCCGATCACGTCCGGGCGCGACTTTGTGGAGGCGGCGGAATGAATGTTGTCTCTTTCGACGGTGAGTGTATATGCGGCGCCCCTTGTGGGCGCTATGACGGACAGGAGGAAAGGAAATGAATAAAAACCGCGTAACCCTCGCCTCCCTCCTCGCCTCCCTCGGTGCCGATGATCGCCTCTTTGTTGTCCATCAGATCAGCCCGCACGAGTGCGAGGCAGTCGCAGAAGGAACGGCAGCGGAGCTACGAGCCTCGCGTTGCGTCGGAGTTTGCGGAGAAAATATTGTCGTTGCCTTATCTCTCGAGCTCGATGATCTGAAGAAAGTTCCTGCCCCTGTCCTATTCATCACCATTGGAGAAAAAGAGAGGAAAAAGTAAAATGCCAAAAATTGAGTATGTGAGCAAAAACTTTCGGGCTGAGAGCCTTGCCTTAATCAACCTCATCAATTCAGTAATAGACGAATACGGGGCGCAGGGATATAGCCTAACGCTGAGGCAGGTTTACTACCAAATGGTAGCAAGGGCCATCATTCCAAACAATGAGCGATCATACAAAAACCTCGGATCACTCATAAATGACGCCCGCCTTGCCGGACTCATTGACTGGTATGCAATTGAGGACAGGACAAGGAATCTCCGACACCGTTCTCATTGGGAGAATCCCGCGGAAATCGTCGCCGGGGCCGCATACTCTTACCATGTTGATTATTGGGCCGGACAAGAGAATTACGTCGAGGTATGGGTCGAGAAAGACGCTCTCGTCGGGATTGTCGGGCAAGTCTGTGAAAAGATGGACGTCTCCTACTTTTCGTGTCGGGGATATGTCAGTCAGTCCGAAATGTGGGGCGCAGCTCGGAGATTGGGCCTCCAAAGACAGGCAGGGAAAAATATTGTCCTTCTGCACTTAGGCGACCATGACCCGAGCGGCGTCGATATGAGCCGAGACATACAAGAGAGAAACATTCTGTTCGAAAACTACAACTTAGAGTTTCGCCGACTGGCCCTCAATATGAATCAAATCGAAGAATACTCCCCTCCTCCAAACCCGACAAAACTAACGGACAGCCGATCAAACGGATACATAGATCAATACGGATACGAATGTTGGGAGCTCGATGCCCTTGAGCCGCAAGTCATATCCGACCTCATAACTGAGAATGTTCTCAAGTATCGAGACGAGTCCATCTATCAAAAAGTTAAGGCTCGCGAGGAACGCCAAAAAGCACAACTCGAAGAATTATCCGAAAACTGGCCCGCAATTTCAAGGAATTGGAGCCAAATCAAAGAGAGATATTGCGGTGGCTAAAATACGATCACGCCTAATCGGTCAAATATCACTCTTCCACCCCATGACCGCCCGAGACCCCGAACCGTTACCGTGTGACTCGTGCAAGTTCGATATAAAAAGCTGTTGCAACTACCCAGACTCTAAGGACGATTATTGCGTCCTCGGGGACAAATGGGAACCGAGAAAGGAGATCGTAAAATGATGAAAGAAGCAAACACAATCCTCCATGGGCAGTTAGAACTACTTTCGGAGGCTTCAGAGAAAAAAGGAAGAACCCCCTATGAACTGTGCCTTTTATCCGGCTCTATGGTGAGCATTTCGAGAACCCTTTTTGAGTGCGGAGCTACGAAAGAGACTTTCGCAGCCACCCATCCAACCCAATCAATCAATCAATCAATCAATGCCCTGCCAACGCTGACGACGAAAACAACCAGAGAATTACAATGGGCCGAAATCAAAGAGGCTGCGGAATGTGGGGCTCTAAGGGTGGGCTCTGAGATACGCTTTGCGCTGAAAAATGGAACCCACACAAGCGTTACTGTCGCGGACATCAAGGACGGGAGAGTTTGTTTAATCACTACCGATTGCGTGGCAGAACGGCCCATGTATGAAAATCTGCCGGACAAGCCTGTCTCCTGGAAAGAATCAGATTTACGCCGATGGGCAAATGAGGAGTTCGTGAAAGAACTTCCGGACGATCTCGCATCAATTATCGTCTCGAGAAAGATCATGCAGATGGTCGGCGGAGAAACGCTTGAGACGGATGATATGTTATGGGCGCCGTCAGCAACAGAATTGTTTGGGCGGCAAGATTGGACTTCGGGAGACGATCAGAACGAGGCGCAATTCCCCATTTTCAAGACTGAGAAGAATCGAGTCAAAACGCTCAATAATGAAACATGGTGGTACTGGACGAGGTCGCCACGTGTGAATAGCGCTACCAGCTTCCGGGTTGTCACCTCGAGTGGCGCGAACAACTCCAACATCGCGACCAGTTCGTACGGCGTGTGCCTCGGCCTCTGCATTTAATCCGGAATCTATCGAAATCCCGCCCTCGCGTGGGGCGGGATCGGGATTTCCCGGCAGAACGAGACACAATTCTCTCGCCCAAAACCCGAAAGGAGATTACATACAATGAAGTCTATTATTTTAAGTGCGCAGAATGTCAGGGACTTCCTTAAAGATCGGACAATCACAATCGAGAAATCCGCAGCCGCCGCACCTTACGAAATCGGAGATGTCGTTTTCATCCGAGAGCCCTGGCACAGAATGAAAACTGCAAACGGAGATAGTTCAAGTCGATTCAACTACGCCTCTACTGCTACGGCGAAACCCACAGAGTATAGGTGGGCCTCTCCTGTTTCTATGCCTGCCGATGCAATCCGATATTATGCACGAATCGTTCACGTTGTCGAAAAAGCCGAAGCACACGGCGACGACGTCGCGCCCTCGCAAGAGATCACACTCGAATTTATCAGTAAAATCGAAGCAGAAGCTGCGGAGACAGGCCTCCCGCTCTCATCTGCGGCAGACTCAAAGGACGCCGGAGATCAAGCAGAGCCGAAGGATGAAGAAAAAGCAGTCCTGACCGAAGAGACGCTCAATACCATCGTCGAGAGAAAAAAGGAGATTGAATCCATACTCAACGAGATCGACATTCGGCTCGAAACGATTGCCGATATCGAAAGAAGCCCGGAACAGTTCACTACCGAGGCGCTCGAGGAGATAGTGGCAGAGCGGGAAGAACTTTCCGAAAAAGCAGGCCTCCTCAAACAAGAACTCTCAGAGATCGAAAGGAGGATCACCGGAAAGCCCGAAGTCGTTTATGCGTTCGGGACATGTCGATTTTGCGGTCAAGTCAGTGCCGTAGATGGAGATTGGAACACACAAGAGGCAGCAGATGACGCAGCTATCAATACGTGCGATTGTCCGAAAGCCCGGAGTGAACGCTCCGCAATAGAGCAGATCAACGACGCAAAAGTCCGGATACAACAGCTTTTCGGCCCCGATGCGACTGAATACTCTTTTGCTCCCGTCGCAGAGCCTGAACCCATCACGTTACTTGACAATCTGGTTGAGCTTGTTGCTCGCCGTCACATCTCCTCCGCAGCCGTTCAAATCCGAGGATACTGCAAAGCAAAAATCAGCCTAACCAAAAAGGGAAAGATCAAGATCGAGCGAAGCGAAGCCCGATCCTATCAGCTTGAGGCCGGAGAATAGGAGGAAACGCCGTGGAGTGGATCAATATAGAGGATCGCCGCCCTAAAATAGGAGAGGCCGCATTAGTGGTAAGGGTGTCCGCGATACAAAAGAGCTCCTATGTAGATATTTTGAGATTTGAGGGGGCGCATTGGAGAGACGGCGCCACAGGCCCTAAAGTGTTATTGAGTCAAGTCGCCTATTGGACACCGCTCCCAAAGCCGCCAAAGAATGACACCGATTTGATATATGCCGTAGATTTCGACGGGACGCTATGCGTAGACCGTTATCCAGAGATAGGAGAGCCGAGACCGGGCGTGATTGAATTCATTAAAGCGGAGCAGGCCCGCGGCGCAAAGCTTATTTTGTGGACATGCCGGGGCGGAGAGCAACTCGAAGCAGCGGTCACATGGTGTAAAGAGCAAGGGATTAAATTCGACACCGTAAACGAGAATCTCCCTGAGCATATCGCTCTTTATAACAATGATTGCCGAAAAGTATACGCTGACCGATACATCGATGATCGAAATATAATTGTCGACATAGAGGGAACTTTGATCCTAAAAGGCTCTATAGCCGCCGCAACGCAAGGAGGAACCCATGAATAGAACTCTAATATCCTCAAGCATGCGACTTTGTTTCACCGCCGCGGGAATTGCTGTCCTGATCTCTATTCTAATCGGATCGGGCGCGCCCATCAAAGAATCCACTAAGGACACCGGAACTCCTGTAGTAAGCAATATGAAAATGGTAATCACAACAGAACTACACGAACCAGAACCGGAGATTGTCTCTCAGCCCTCTCGGTATGACGGAATTAAAATATCAGACGCCGATCTCGACACTCTCGCCCGCCTTGTTTGGATTGAAGCCCGGGGAGAACCATTTGAGGGACAAGTTGCTGTCGTGGAGGTCGTGCTCAATCGGGTTTTATCCGAATCTTTCCCGGACACGGTCAAGGAGGTTGTTTATCAGAATAATCCGGTGCAATTTTCGCTTGCGGCCTGCATTCCGGCTACTACAGCGGAAGAGGTGCAGTATAGAGCGATTGAAGAGGCGATTACTTCCGAGGAGCCTATCACGGACACTGACGTTGTATACTTTTCCACCACGGCTCAAAATGACCGAATCTTCGCCCGGATAGGAAATCACGTCTTTTGCAGGGAGTGAAATCAAATGAAAAAAGGAATTGAAAAAACAAAAGCCTATCAATGCGACGCGTGTGACCGTTTGGACGTTGACGATGTTTCAGATAAACGTTTTTGCACGGCGGGATATTGGCCAGGATGTGGAGATCCGAAGGGATGCAAAGAGGCATTTATCCATATCAAGGGAAAGGGCCGGATAGGTGTACACAAATGAAAAAACAGAAAGAGCCCGCCATCAGAGCGATTACAAAATGGACGATAATAATCGCCGCGTCCATAATCCTGTTTATATTAGCTAAAGAGGTGGCACTTCAAGAGCGGGGATATCGGGCTATCGGAGGCGAATACGCCCTCTTAACCCTTCCCTTCCTATATTACGCCGCCGAAATATCGATTAAGGACTATATCAAGGCCAACCGGGAGAATAAAGAGTGTAACAAATGAAGAGGAACTCGCAAAAGCCGTCGATGCCCGACAAGGGATCGGCGGCATAATCACCCATGAACAATTTCCTACTTATATATAATGCAACTCCATACGAATAGACCGCAAGACCCGAAAGGACGGATTCGAATATGAAAAGAGTCAAGAGGCGAACTTTTTCGGGGGCCGTGTGCGAGCAAGAGGTCTTTAGCATCCCGGATCGTGTACAAGACCTCGAAAAAGCAGAGCCCCGCCTACGCTTTCAGAGTGAAGAGGAGCGAGAGTTACATAAAATCGGGATTTCCAGACGCAGACACGCCCGGCTGATAAACGAAAACTACGGCCCTACCTCATTATATAGCACCCTCACCTTCGATAACGAGAATGAAGTTCATACATTCGACGAGGCGCGCCGCATTCGTGATCTCTACGTTCGTCGCCTCAAATATCACGCCCCGGACGCAAGAATAAATATCTACATGGGCCGAGGCAAGGCCACTCAGAGGATTCATTTCCACATGCTTTCAGAAGGGCTCCCCGAGGCGCTGATTCGCGACCAATGGTGGTTTGGGGACGTCCTCAGGATCGACAACCTCCGAGAACACAACTATTATAACGGCGTCGACCATGGCCGGGATTATACGGGACTCGCAAACTACCTCTTTGACCACTGGACACCCGAACAGGGTGGGCACAGGTGGAAAGCGACCCGGAATCTAAAAAAGCCGGAGAGAGAGCCCGCAAAAGCCGTAAAGCGCAATTATACCGAGAGCCGCCCTCCTCGCCCACCAAAAGGTTATATCCTCGTGGAGAGCAAGGTAACAAAGTTCGGATATTATTATTTCAAGTATGTTTTAGAACCCCCAAAGAAGGAACGCCGGAAGAAACGATCAGTTGAACAGCTGACACTTTAAGGCCTCGTAAATGTGTAAAGTTTGAGAACCAATCCAAAAGAAAGAGAGGACAGAATGACATGACAAACAAGCAGGCCGCCCAGCAAAGGAAAAGAACATGAGCAAAGCTAAACTCTCAATGCCAGCGCCTACCGAAAGCGAGGAACAGCAAATTTTATTTGAGTGGGCGCTTTTACAGACTGGGAGATATCCAGAACTCGAGCTTTTATACCACATACCAAACGGAGGCTCACGGAGCAAAGCCGAGGCAGGTCGCTTCAAAGCTGAAGGCGTTAAGTCGGGAGTACCGGATTTATGCCTCCCTGTGGCCCGGGGCGGTTTTCATGGCCTTTATATTGAGCTAAAGCGGATCACGGGAGGGAAAACGAGCACAGATCAAAGGTCGTGGATTGAAAAACTCACGGAACAAGGATATCGCGCCGTAATATGCCGAGGATGGGAAGAGGCGTCGAAAGCCTTGATTTGGTATTTGCGGCAATAAGGATACGAGGAGGTAAACTGCATGATAAACTATTTCAAATCAGCCGAGAAGGTGCTCTCGGAGCGAGGAAACCTTGAGCGAGCCCTCGCCAACCTCGAGCGACGCCTCGAGAGGACTCTCCAAAAGAGCAGACCGGGGGAGTTATCCGCGATAGATTACTCTCAACCCTATATTTCAGCGTCCAACGTAACAGATACTCTCGCGGACTGTCTTGAAGTGGCGGAAATCATGCGGGAGCTCACTACAACGAAAGAGACCATACAGGAGATTGACCGAGTCCTTGACCAGCTGCCGAGAGACGATGCTTATATCCTCCGGGCGTGGTACATCGAACGGAAAACGAAAGAAGAGATCGCCGAGCTACTGGACTACACCTCCATGACGACTATCTACGATCTGCGAAATAAAGCCGTCGCCGCCTTTGCGATTCTGTATTATGGCGCTGGGGCCTTTGCGTCAATTTAGCTTTTGAAAAAAGTCTGTATGGAAAAGTACGTTTAACCGTGCTACGCTGATACCGTGATATAGTACACCGAGGAGGGGCGGCTGAATGGCCGTCTCTTTGCTTTGCGAGGGGGCGGTAAGTCGTGCGAGCGTTTGCGAAGAAATTCTATCTCTCCAAAGAATGGAGAGCGGCACGAGAGTACATATTCCGCCGTGACGACGGGCTATGCGTTAGGTGTGGGGGCGTTGGTGAGATCGCACACCACAAAATTCCCCTCACGCCCGAGAATATAGACGACCCATTCGTTACCCTTGCAGAGGGAAATCTTGAGCTCCTATGCAGGGACTGCCACGGGGCAGAGCACGCCACCGACCCGATAACAGATCGAACGCTAATGTTCGATACTTTCGGAAACATTGTCGAAAGAGTTGTGAAGCTGTAAAGCTTTCGAATCGCAAGACAAAGCGATTTAAGATGCGCAGCGCAAAGATTGAAAAAATAAACACCAATAGCCGGGCGCTGATTTTATCGGCGGCTTTTCTTTTTGGGAGAGTCCGTCAGACTTTTAATCCCCCCCACCATCGACACCTGGCTTTGCTTTTTTAGAACCGCTTTCCACTCCCGTCTATGACTCCCCGGGTGCACACATAGAGGGGGGGTATCAATCGCCGGGGGATAGAAAAAAGAGAGGAGGTATACATCTTATGGCAAATCGAAAAAAACGCTATGAAGACATGGAAATCCCCGAGAGAATCGAAGAAAAAAAGAAGAAAATCAGAAAACTTTTTCGAGATTTGCCCAGGGAACAACTGCAATTTGCAGAGGGATTGATCTACCAATTCGCTGTAGCGACTGTCACTCTCGAGCGACTCGTCGACGAGATTAACAAGGGCGATGTGATCGAAAATTTCAAACAGGGAGCGCAAGAACTCCGCCGAGAAAATCCGGCCTTGAAAAGCTACAACACGACAATAAAATCCTTTGCCGCCCTCTCGAAAAGCCTCCTTGACCTCCTCCCGGAGAAAACCCAAAGGCAGGCCGGAGAGGAGCTCATGAATTTTGCAACCCGACCACCGGGGACGGTTAAGAAATGAACTACCTCCTCACCTACTGGGAGGCCATCGAAAGCGGGAAAGTAGTCACAAGCCGCCGTGTCAAAGTTGTATATGGACGTCTCGCCCGGGAAATTAAGGAGCCTGCGGAGAACTCACCCTACTATTTCGACGAGGATGCTGCGGAAAGGCCAATTTTATTCATAGAGCAGTTTTGTAAGCAATCTCAAGGCGTGATCGGAGCCCCCCTCAAACTCGATCTATTCCAAAAGGCCTACATACAAGCTCTTTTTGGGTTTCTCGAGAAGGCGACGGGGTTCAGACGGTTCCGAGAGACGATGTTTCTTGTGGGGCGCAAAAATGGAAAATCAACCCTCCTTGCAGCGATTGCGCTCTATCTGCTAATCGCCGATTATGAGGGAGCCGCCGAGATTTACTCGGTTGCCACGAAAAAAGATCAGGCAAAAAAGGTGTTGACTGAAGCTGTTAATATGGTCAGGCAGTCGCCCGAGCTATGGGCCGTCCTTAAAAAACGGCGAAATGATCTCTATTTTCCCGCAACGGCATCCATATTCGAAGCACTTGCGAGCGACTCAAATACTCTCGATGGGCTGAACTCGAGCGGCGTTATAATAGACGAGCTTCACGCGATAAAAGACCGCAATCTGTACGAGGTAATGAAGCAATCGACCTCGAGCCGACGTCAACCGCTCGTTATTATGATTACAACCGCGGGAACTGTCCGAGAGTCTGTGTATGACAGCATCTATCAAATCGCTTGCGACGTGGCAGATGGAAAAATGAACGAACCGACCTTCCTTCCGATCCTTTACGAGCTCGACGCCCGAGCGGAGTGGACAGACCCGCGGGCGTGGATAAAGGCAAACCCAGGGCTCGGCACGATAAAGCAATACAAGACCCTTGCGGCATTTGTGGAGAGAGCCAAAAACTCGCCAGACGACCTCCCGGGAGTTCTTTGCAAAGACTTCAACATTCGAGAGGTTTCCGCAGCCGTATGGCTTTCGTTTGAAGAGGTCAAGAACGACCTCTATTTTGACATCTCTGAGGTTTATAACACTTACGCCATCGGAGGGTGCGATTTAAGCGCGACAACAGACCTCACTTGTGCGACGCTCATCGTCCGGAAACCCGGCGACTCGATTGTCTATGTCTTGCAGCACTATTTCATACCGGAAAAGCGGGTCGCTATCCTCGAGGAAAGAAACACCAACGAGGCCCCCTATCGTGTTTGGGCGGATCGAGGCCTCCTCACCATCTGCGAGGGAAATCGAGTCAATTATTCGCTCGTTACAGAGTGGTTTTGCCAAATGCGGGATGAGCACAAGATCGACGCTTTTAAAATCGGCTTTGACCGGGCGCTCGCGGGCTATTGGGTGGACGAAATGAAAGCCAACGGCTTTGACATGGAGCCCGTCGCGCAAGGCCCCTTTACCTGGTCTCAACCTATGCGGGAAATGGGCGCCGCTCTCGCTGACAAAAAGGTCAATTACAACCAGAACCCGATACTGATCTGGTGTCTCACGAACACCGCGGTAAAAAAGAGCGGGATTAATAATATACAACCCGTAAAGATCACTGACAAACGGCGAATCGATGGAACCGTATCGCTTCTAAATGGATGGGTGATCTATGTTAAATATTTCGAGGACTTCATGTATAACGTGGGGTAACAAGAGGTGATGAAATGCCAAACAAACAAAAAAGAGGACTCTTTCAATCCATATTTGGGAAGCTAACGGGAGCGATAGGATCAAACTATCCGCAATACCGGCTCCTGTCCTCGTGGGACTCGAGTTTTACTCCTTTCTCGGGGAACGCGTGGGATATTTCCACTGTTCGCGCCTCTGTGGACGCATGGGCGAGGAATGCGGCCAAAATTCAGCCACGACACATAAAGCGCGTGGAGGGGCGCCGGGAAGACGTCTTGAAGAGCCCGATCAACGCACTTTTGCAGACGTCCCCTAACCCATACATGACGGCGTACGCCTTTTATTATCGAGTAGCCGCACAGTTTGTCATGTACAACAATGCCTTTATATTCCCGTCGTGGGAAAATGGGAAGCTTGTAGCGCTCTACCCGATCAATGCGGATCGGGTAGAACTTGTAGAAGCTGAGGGCGTTATGTATGCACGAATGACATTTGCGACGGGAAAGGCCTACATTTGCCCTTATGAGCAGATTGTCCATTTGCGACGCCATTACCTCGACAACGATATTTTCGGGGATGATAATCGCCCCCTCCTCCCCGTTCTCGACACCGCGAATGCTTTCAATCAGTCCATGAGCGCCTTTGCGAAGCTCGTCTCGGTGATCCGGGGCATACTCAAGGCAACCACGACCACGAAAACGGAAGATTTGAACAAGCGCCGAGATGATTTTATCCGCGACAACCTGCGTCTTGACAAAAACGGAGCCGGAATAATCATCACTGATTCCCGTTTCGAATACACACCCATAAACGAGAGACAAACCCCTCTCCCGGCATCGCAACTCGAGTATATACGCCGGGAGATATACGACTATTTCGGGACAAACGACGAAATCATCCAAAACAAAGCAGACGCCGAGAAAATGGATGCTTTCTATCGAGGGGAACTCTCCCCTTTTTACATGCAACTCTCGCAAGGCCTTACAAACTGTATTTTCACCGAAAGAGAGCGCTCTTTTGGGAATGAGATTCTTTGTGAGCTTAACCGACTGCAATTTGCAACACTGACTGACCGAAAAGAGGTTGCCAAGTTCCTGACTGATATCGGAGGTCTAACATTAGATCAAGTCCTCGACATTTTCGGATATGACCCAATCGGTGGAGAGGACGGAAAGCGAAGAGTGCAAACCCTGAATGTGGCAAACGTAAAAACTGTAGATCAATATCAACTCGGGAAAAACTCGGACTCCCCACCAACCAACCCTGAGCCCGGAGACCCTGAAGAAACGGAGGAGGAATAATGCCTATCAGAAAAGAGCGGGAATACCGCGCATTGCAGGACTTTTCCCTTGTACCTCGCGAGGGAGAAAACGACGCCTACATCGCCCGCGGCACAGCAGTCGTTTTTAATGTGCCAACGTGTCTCTACGAGTGGGACGGGGTCAAATATTACGAGGTGATTGATCGTCACGCTTTCGACGAGTGTGATATGTCCGACGTGATTTTTAACTACAATCACGGAGGAAAGGTCGTCGCTCGGCTCCGAAATAAAACCCTGTCGCTCCTCATCAATGACCGAGGACTCGACATGGAAAGCGACCTTTCCGGCACAGTGGCGGGCCGCGAGCTTTACGAGGAGATTGACGGCGGTTATATCGACAAAATGAGTTTCTCGTTCTCGGTGCGCGAATCCAGTTACGACAATCAGACGCACACCCGGACGATAACTAAAATTAAAAAGCTATATGACGTCTCGGCGGTGGATATTCCCGCCTATCAAGAGACGTCGATCTCGGCGAGGTCTTTTTTCGAGGAGGAGCACTCGAAAGAGATCGCAGCTTTGGAGCAAGCCCGGCGCCGGAGATTACTTATAGCAAGAACCAGAACATATCACAGAGCATATCAAAACCAACAGGAGGACAAAAGTAATGTTTGAAAAAAGACGTAAAGAAATCGAAGCTCGCCGCGCTGAAATCCGCGCCCTGCTCGAAAAAGCAAGCGACGAGGAGCTTGACGCCCTCGAAAGAGAGCTCGACGCTCTTGACAGTGAAGAGGCGACGCTGGATCGCAAAGAAGCCGCAGCGAACCGCCTTAATCGCGGAGGAATGCCCGCCGACCCAATCCCCGGAGCACCGAATCCGATTGCACGGTCCGGCGCCGCAGGTGCTGAAAACGCAGGCGGAGGGCTCCCTGATTCTGTAGATAGCCGCGCCGCACACCTTGCCGAGCTTCAAGGCGTTAGAACCGAAGAGGCCGTCGAGCGGGCGAACCAATTCGCGAAAAATCACAGAATGCAGATCACTACCGATGCCGTTAAACGTTCCCTCACTCTGTCGAGTGGAAATATTGCACAGCCAACGCGGGTATCGGGCATCAACCCGCCTCCGACTGAAGTATCGGCGATTGTTGACATGGTGCAAGTTGTTGACGCTGACGGCATGGGCGGAGACGAGGTCGCGTATGATGTCCCTGATGCGCTGACGGCAGATGTAAAGAAGGACGACGGAAGCGCCACGGAGGACACCATTCAGGGAACAAAGATCGCAAAAATTACTCCGGTACTTGTTAGCACTCTCGGCTATGTGTCCAGACGTATCCAACGCACGACACCGCTCAATTATCAAAGCAGAACGTCCGACGCTGCACTCCGTGCTTTGCGAAAGAAGGTAGGGAAAATGATCGTTGCGGGAAACCCGGCAGCTACTCCCGATCCCGAGATTACGGGTATTCTGAATGCTGCGGCGATTGAGGCAACAAGTGATATCACCATTTCCAGCATTGACGCAAAGACGCTCCGCAAGATCGCACTTGCTTACGGAGGCGACGATGCAGTCGAGGGAGGTGGAGTCCTGTTGCTTAACAAAAAGGATTTAATCGCTTTTGGAGATGTCCGCGGAACGAACGAGAAAAAAGCCATTTACGAGTTCGAGTTCGACGCAGGATCAACCACCACCGGGACGATCAAAGAGGGCGGCCTTATCGTCCGATTTTGCATCAATAACGCCCTCCCTGCCCTTGAGGACGCCGACGAGGGTGAATATACCATGACGTACGGGAAACCTCTTGCATATCAACTCGATCTGTTCGGGCCGTACAGCGTGGAAGTTTCGCGCGATTACAAATTTGGCGAGGGTCTTCTTGCTGTCATGGGCGAGGTTATGGTTGGAGGAAATGTCGTTACCCACAATGGTTTCCTCCGGGTGAAAAAAGGAGCATAACAAGGAGGGGCAATCATGAGCGAGACCGAAGGTAAATACACCACCTCCGACAAGTATGTCAACTCGTTTCGTTTGAGGCTGAGGGGATCATCAAGGAAACTCGACGAGGAAATTACCGACCTCATAAACGCCGCTCGGGACGACCTCGTCCTTGGCGGCGTCCTCTCCGTTAAAGTACAGGACGAGAACGATCCGCTTATAAAGCAAGCTCTCGTGACCTATCTAAAGGCGGAGTTTGGCCTCGACAATCCCGACGCAGAGGAATATCGGGCCGCTTACGAGAGCCTCAAAAAGAGACTTATGAACTCCGAGAAATACACCAGAGAGGAGGCTTGAATATGCTATGGAGAGACGTCGCAACCCTTGTAAAAGTCGAAACCACAAAGGACGCAGACGGCTACACTGTGGAAACGGAGTCTCGACGGGAGGTTTTTGTTGACGCGCAATCCGTAAGGAGGAGCGAGTTTTACGCTGCTCGTCAATCTGGAACAGCGATTGCTATCGTTTTCCTCATTCGCGCCGCTGACTACGAAAGAGAAAGCCGGATCGAATACAAGCACCCGGAAGATGAGGACGTAACCACCTATAGCGTTGTACGCTCTTACACAAAAGCCGGGGAAATCATCGAGCTCAACTGCTCGATTGAGAGTTCTCCGGGCTCCGTAGTGAGAAAGGGGATGCAAAATGCTAAATAGCCGACTCATGGCGGCGCTCAATACAATTGCGCCGACCTCCCCGGACGAACACACGGGAGACGACGATACCTATATCACTTTCAATTACAATTCCTCACCTGCTGATTTTGGAGACGATGCACCCGGTCACGAGATTTTCTCGGTACAGGTGCATTTCTTCTGCCCGGGCGGTGTCAATAGCCTATCCATGCGCCGAAAGATCAAAAAAACACTCGACGCTGCGGGATTCTCTTGGCCCTCGTGCGTAAACGCATCGGACAAGGACGGACAGCATTATGTGTTTGAATGTGAAGCGGCACAGATGCCAGGGGTGGATTAATGGGAAGCGCTACAACAGTCGGGCTCGATGATCTGATTCGGGATTTTGCGGGCCTCGCAGAACTCCCGGATTCGGTAATCGACGCCATGCTCACTGCCGAGGCGGATGTAATCGAACCGGAGCAGAAAAGAACAATAAAAACCATGTGGGCAGGCCGTTACAAAACCGGAGAAACGGCAATGTCGGTTAAACGTACGAAGATCAAAAGCGGAAAACGCGGGAGACACCTTTCTATCTATCCGCAAGGAACGAATTCGGACGGAAACCGAAACGCTGAAGTTGCATTTATAAACGAGTTTGGGAAGCGCAATCAAGGCGCCCGCCCTGCTATCGACGCAGCAAATAAGAATAAAGCCGAGCAAGCGGTCACTGAGGCCGCAAAGGTCTACAACGCTTTTGTAGACAGTAAAAAATTATAATTTATGGAGGTATAAAAAAATGGCAAGTTTTGGAGCGAAATACCCTCGCTTTGCGAAAATTGATACCGAGCCTGTGGCCGATCTTCCTACTTACAAAGACCCGGTCACAATCGGGAGAATGATCAAGGGAGACCTCTCTCTTACCTTTGCCTCGGGCAAGCTCTACGCCGACGATGCGCTTGCAGAAAGCGTGGACGAGTTTGTTTCCGGAGAGGTAGCCCTCGAAACCGACGACATGCTCGACGATGTAGCCGGAGAAATCTACGACGCCACCGTCGAGGGAAAACGCGTAACTTATAAAGCGGGAGACAACCCTCCCATGGGAGGACTCGCCTATTACAAGGTACTCATGAGGAGCGGGAAAAAGGTCTACAAGGGATACTTCTATCCGCGCGTAAAGGCGGCAATTGGAAACGACACCGCACAGACAAAAGCCGACAGCATCACTTTCGGAACGACCATGACTACATTCACGGTCTTTCGCTGCAACTCCGATGATTGGCGGATTACAGAGGAATTCGATACAGAAGCTGAGGCCGTTGCTTGGGTCGACGAACAACTCGGAGACACGGGTGAAGGAAACTAAAAACCAGAGAAAGGAGGCGGGATTTACCCGCCTTCATATTTATGATTTTGGAGGTTGCCATGAAAGCAGTAAAGCTGATTCTCGGCGGAAAAACAAACTACCTCGCCTACAACGGTGACGCCATGTTTGACATACAAGACATGTTTGGCAGCGCCGAGGAGCTCCTCGAAGTGATTGCACCGAATACAAAAGCGGCTTTTGCCGATCTATGCAAGGCCGTTGCAGTCCTCGCAGAGCAAGGGGAACTCGCCCGTCGTGATTTAGGACATGACCCAGGGCGGATTTACACCGCTGAAGAGGTTCAGCGCTTTGCTATGCCGGAAGATATAATCAATATGAAAAAGGCGATCCCGCAAGCAATAACCCTCGGGTTTGGTAGAGAGGTGGAGGAAGAAAACAACGAGGTCGACCTCACCCTTGTCGAGATCGGGCAAAAAAAAACAAACTGACTCGGGCTCATTATATCCGTATGGGAACACTCGCAGGCCTTACGGCTCGAGAGGCGCTACGTTCGCCGCCCGGATTGGTGTTTGATTTATTTGAGCTTTATATCCGGGCACACAGCGTTAAAGAAAAGGCCGAAGATTGAATAAAGGCCGGAGAATTGACTCTCCGGCCTGACGCTCTATATCGATTTTACAAATTGTCGATGTCATGCTCTGCGCTTGCAAGGGCTCTCATGGTTTCAATGGTATCCCTGTCATAGGAGGGCGGGGTAAAAACAGGGTCTTGATCGGGGCTCGTTTGTTCCAACATCCCAACGGTGTATCCGCCTACATCCGATATGTCAGAGGCAAGACCATAAAACCAAATCGTATAAAGATGGTACGAATATGAACTGCTTGAAATGAAATCATTGAAAACGGCCCGCATATCGTCCTCTGTTGCGCTATCTCCGATTTCAATACGATACCCCATGCATTCTTTGCCGTCTCTGTAATAAGCATCTCGATCAATCAAGTCGTAGGTGGGTATTTCTTGGATTTCCGCGGGACTATTTGCAAGATCGATACTGGTATTGGACTGACCACAGGCAGTAAGAGATACGGAAAAAACGAGAGCGAGAGCAAAGCACAAAGTTTTTTTCATTTCATTAACTCCTCCATAACCGCTGGAAATTATCGGATATATCTCAATTATCACTGTGCAATGCGAAAAAGTCAAGAAAACAAAAAGGAGAAACGGTATGGGAACAGTACGCACTATTTCAACAAGACTTGCTATCGAGGGAGAAAGTCAATACAAGCAGTCTATTGCATCATGCAATTCCGAACTCTCCGTACTGAAATCCTCTCTCGCATTGGTGGAAAGTCAATTCAAGGGAAACGCCAACAGCATGGAAGCTCTCGCCGCGAAAGGATCGACGCTATCAGAGTTGTACGAAAAACAAAAGGAAAAAGTCGAAACTCTCGAGAATGCCCTTGAAAACGCTAAAAATGCGCAAGAGTCTTACGCGGAGCGAGTTGGAACAGCAAAAGAGAAGGTCGCAGAGTACGAAAAAGCGTTGAATGACCTCGAGAATGCCACCGGGGATACGTCCGAAGAACAAGCAGCCCTCACAGCTGAACTTGACAAATGGAACGCAGAGCTCAAAGAAGCAGAGGCATATCAAGTTGCCGCCGAGCGGGGAGTTAACAATTGGCAGAAGCAGCTGAACAACTCCAATATCGAATTAAACAAACTGTCAGGAGAGATTGAGAAAAACAACAAATATCTCAGCGAGGCGGAAAAAAGCGCAGATGGATGCGCAAAATCTATTGATGAATTTGGGAAAGAGACTGACAAATCAGCGAACGCAATAGAAAATCTTGCGGGAGCTCTCGCCGCTGCGGGCATTGCTAAAACAGTAAAGGAAATTGCGGATACACTCACAGAGTGCGCCGATGCTGCTGCGGGATTTGAAACCGCTCTTGCAAAGCTCTCAACACTCGCAGATACGTCTGTCGTTCCAATGGAAACATTAAAATTGGAACTCCTGTCCCTATCTGAAGAGACGGGAGTTGCAGTCGAATCCCTTACCGAAGCAGCCTACCAGGCGTTATCTGCGAGCGTTGATACGGCTGATGTGATTAGCTTTGTAGCTACAGCGACAAAACTATCAGCCGCAGGATTTACAGAGGCGTCGACTGCGGTTGATGTTATGACAACAGCCTTAAATGCTTACGGAATGCAAGGGTCAGAAGCAGAAAAAGTTGCTTCTATGCTCGTAAAGACACAAGACCTCGGAAAAACATCGGTAGACGAACTCGCTCAGAGTATGGGGCGTGTAATCCCGTCTGCTGCCGCATACGGAGTGGAAATTGATAACCTCTCCGCAGCATATGCTATCCTAACCAAAAACGGGCAAAACACCCGCATTGCGACAACAAATCTCGGAGCCATGCTCGACGAGCTTGCCTCAACATCGAGCAACGTAGCGGGAATTCTTAAGGAACAAACAGGAAAATCACTCTCCGACCTCACGGCAGAAGGAAGTAATCTCGGTGACGTGATAAATGTATTATCCGACAGCGTAAACGGAAACTCGACGGCCTTTGCGAATCTTTGGAGCTCCACAACGGCTATGAAATCGGCTCTAACTCTCTTTAACGAAGGGGGAGAAGAGTTCAACTCCATCCTTCATGACATGCAAAATTCCTCCGGAATGGTAGAGAGGAACTTTAAAATAATGGCCGATACAACCGAATTCGCTGAGCAAAGAATGTTAAATGCGCTTGAGAATCTTAAAATTGCAATCGGAACCGAACTGAACCCTACAATCGAAAGCGTGTATCAAAAAGGAGCGAATGCTTTTACATGGGCAACCGACTTTGTGGAAGAAAACCCGGGAGTCGTTAAAGCGATATCAATCCTTGTTGTCGGCCTTGGAACCCTGACCGCCACGGTAACGGCGGCAACCGTGGCGATGGCAGCATTCAAGGCGATTCAAGCGCTTGTAAATCCGGCGACCTTAATAGCGGGGGCTGTCGCTGGCGTTGTAACAGCGCTGGGTGCGCTTGTCATATCTCTCGGTTCTGCCGATGCAGAGACAAAAGCGTTTAAAAAGAGCCTTGAAGAATCGAAAAAAGCACACGACGAACTAACTGAGAGCATGGCTGCGGAGCAAAAATCGACACAGGGAGTCAAGGACGCTTTGACAGAACTCCTCGAGGTTGAAAATAAGAGCGCTGCGCAAAAAGAAGCGATCCTCGGAATGGTCGACCAACTAAACGAAGCAGTCCCCGAACTGGGGCTTGCATATAACGCCGTGACCGACTCCATCAACATGACGGCTGAGTCTGTCGATAACCTCATCGAAAAAGCAGCCGCCCAGGAGGAATACGAGGCGCAGGTCGCCCGACTTACCGAACTATACGCGGAGCAAGCGGAAGCAAACACACGGCTCACGGAGGCACAAGAGGCCCTCGCGGAAGCGCAGGAAGCGGGAGCCGGAGGAACCCGGAAACTGCAAAACAATGTAGACGACCTGACCGCTGCTTCGGGCGCTCTCGCCGCCGAAATTGCGGAGCTCGAGGAAGCATCTCGGGAATACGGAGAACGGCAAGCAGAGATTGCCGCTAAGACCTCCGAAATGGAGGGACGGGTAACCTCCCTCATTGCAGAGATCGCGGCATTGCAAGCCTCCTATGAAGAGGCCTATGTAACCGCCTATGACTCTATAGGCAAACAACTCGGGCTCTTTACCGCCCTCGACGGAACGGCAAAAACGAGTATTAAAAGCCTGATATCCACTCTCGACAGCCAAATCGAGTACATGAACACTTACGCCGAGAATATCCAAAAAGCTATGGAGATCGGCGTTGATCAAGGTCTCGTTCAAAAGTTATCCGATGGTTCGGAGAAGTCGGCACAAATCCTCGCGGCTATCGTGAGGGGCGGTGAAGAGGATATCACAGCCCTAAATGAAAAACTCGCAAAAATCGAGGAAGGAAAAGAAAACTTTGCCGAAGTCGTTGCCGAGATGGAAACGGATTTTAGCGAGAAAATGGCGGCGATAGTGAGCGAGCTTGATGCTGCAATCGCCGAAATGGACGTCGCCGACTATGCCTATGTTATCGGATCAGACAATATCCAAGGTCTTATTGACGGCGCTGCAAGCAAAAAAGGAGCGCTCATCAAGACCTATACCGATTTAGCGAATGCGGCCCTCTCTGCTTACAAAGAGGTCATGGCTCAGATGTCCCCCTCGAAAAAAATGTACGAGGCGGGGTCTTTTGACTTTGAGGGCCTTATCCGGGGGGCGAAAAGCAAAGAGGTTGAGTTGAAAGAAACATATGGCTCCATGGCGCGGGCCGCCCTCGATTCCGTAGAACGGGCAAGGCCGTCTCGAATCGACGAGCCCTCAACCGCCGAGCAGCAGAACAGGCAGACTGCCGAAATTGTACAGGCCCTATCTGCGAACAAGGACAAGCGCGGCGATACATATGTCAATATAACCGCGCCCGATCCGATGGATGAGCGTACCGTCGCTCAAGAATTCAAGAAAGCGCAGAGGGACTTGTCCCTTGACGTTAGCTAAAGGAGGAATGGCCGTGTTAAAACTCAAGAAAGGAACATCAACAATATCTTTCGATTCTCAGAACTACGTCCTAACCTATATCGACTATGGTGTTGTAAGGGCCACCCACTCCACCGCAAAAGGCGCCGGAGAGGTCGGATCGAGGGTAATAAATACCACCCTCGATAATCGGGATGTTGAGATTGTGGGATTCATACGAGCGAGAGCTCCGGACGGGGTCGACGATGATGCCAGGGCTGCGGCCCTCACCGCCGACATGAAGGCAAAAAAGGCAGCGCTATATCAAATGTGCGAACCACGGAAAGAGTTTGAAATCCTTCCTGACGGCTCCCTCTCTCTCAAATGCTATACCACATCGACGGTGAAGTTTTCGCCGAGCAAGTTGTTGAACAATGATCGAGTCGCTCAATTTGTAATTGATGCGAGATGCTATGACCCGCTTTTTTCCGACGCCGTTGCCCGGTATCGAAAGATTGCGGAGTGGGCGTCAAATTTCGTTTGGCCCCTGCAAATACCCGACTCGGGCTTTACCTTTGCAGATCGAACTGACTCGCTCATAACCTTGCTCAAAAATGACGGCGACGTGGAGACAGGTTTGCTGATTAACTTCACCGCAGCCGCCACAGTGGAAAACCCCAAGCTCACCAATGTGGCAACCGGAGAATTTATCAAATTAAACCGGACGCTCATTGCCGGAGAGAGCGTGATCGTCAATACCAACCATGGCGCTGAAGGGGTGACAAGCTATCGAGAGGATGCAATCGAGGACGCCATAAATGACCTTGACCTCGACTCCTCTTTTCTGCAAGCGCCAGTTGGAACGACGGCCTTTCACTACACAGCCGACAGCAACGTTTCCGCCATGACCGTGACAATTTACTACTTTCAACGATATTTGGGGGTGTGACCATGATATTTTACATTTTAAACCCGGAAATAAAGACTGTCGGAACGATCAGCAAATACAAGTCAATGGCCCATACTCGGCAATTTGCCGGGAGTGGGTCGTTTAAGTTGATCGCACCATTCACTGATACTTTATTCGAGCGCCTTGTGGCGGACAATATTCTCTACTGGGAGGATGCCGGGAAAGCACACGCCGCTTGTATCGAATCCATTATTTGCGAATACGGAAAGGACGGCCTTTATATCACAGCCAGCGGGAAAAACCTGCGGGCATATCTCGGGCGCCGCGTGGTATGGGAGAATATAAACTTTTCCGGCACGGTGGAGGATTTCGGGCGGCAGATCGTAACCGCGGACGCGATCTCTCCGTCCAACCCGGCCCGGAAGGTCCCACTCCTCTCTCTCGCCGCCCGAAAAGGGCTCTCTCCCGCGATAACCCGTCTCACCGAAAACGAGAACGTCGAAGATTTGCTCGACGACATCTCCGGGGCTTCAGGGGTAGGGTTTGATATTCTACTTGATCGGAGAAATAAACTCCTATATTTCACGGCCTATGAGGGAGTAGACCGCCGCACAACACAAACGACCAACCCTTGGGTAATTGTGTCCAGAGATCGAAACAACGTAATCGAGGAGACGTATACACGTTCGAGAGCATCGTTTCGGAACTCGGCCCTCATAGCGGGATATGTCGACGAGGATACCGGAGAGCGGTACGAGGCAGAAATCAACGCCGGGAATGGTCTTGCTCGGAGAGAACTGTTTGTCCGGGGTTCCTCGAGAAAGCCAAAGCCGGACGAAAGCATCGGAGAGACTGAGGCCGCTGCCCTAACGAGATACCGACAGGAACTTATACAGAAAGGCCGAGAGAAACTCGCCAAACAAGTAGCAGTTCAATCGTTGGAAGTGGAACCAGACTCTTCCCTGTTCGCCCGACTCGATGTGGGCGACAAGGTGACGGCTATTGAAAAGCAATACAACCTTTCCTTGCAGACATACATATCAGAAATTACCACCTATTACGGGAAGGATGGTCGCCGAGCGGATATTACACTCGGAGAGGCCGTCCCAACCATATATCAAAAAATCCGAAAGGAGCTAAAATAATGGCAGAGAAATATTTCCCCTTCAACTCCGTGTCCGGTGATCGAGAATATTACGCCGACGATTTTGCCGCCTTTTTCCGAGATATCATCTCGTCGGGAGTATCGGCGAACGGCGATAACATCGGAGTCACCGCTGCGGGAGGATTAAAGCTTTTAGTCGGCCCCGGTCTTGCGTGGATCAGAGGCCACCTCTACCGAAACACCACAACAAAATCTCTCACAATCGAAGCGGGAGGGTCGCTCCCTCGGATTGACCGCGTCGTCGCCCGGCTCATGGTGGCGGAGCGAAAAATCGAGACAATGGTCGTTGCTGGAACACCCGACGCCGATCCTGAGCCACCTGTCCTCACCCGGACAGATGATTACTGGGATATCGGGATCGCTGAAATTTCCGTCGCTGCAAGCGCAATCTCCGTCGACCAGGCTGATATAACGGACACGCGCACGGACAATGAAGTCTGCGGCGTTGTTCGCTGCGCTGTAGACAACCTCGATGTAGGAGCATTCATGAAAGCGTCCAGAGCCGATTTTTTAAAATGGCTCGGTACACTGAAAGACATGCTCGACGACAATCAGGCGGGGCATTTGCAGAACCAAATTGACGCCATTCGAGACGATCTCGATAACGGCGTCTATACCACAACTGCAATCGTAAATCTACACACAGTCCCCGGCGCGATTGTGAAAATGTCCCAGGAAGAGGATGAGATCGAAGCGACAGCGGATGCCTCCGGGCTCGCCATTTTGCACCCGAACAAACTCGGGATATGGGATGCGATCATCACTACAAGCAACGGAACGTACCCCGGGGTAGTCGAGGTCACGGTGATTGGCGTTATCTCCGTCTCCCTCCCAACGTTTGAGGCTATGGCATGGGCAGACATTAACGCTGTCGCTCAAGCCGGAGCCGGAGCAAACGTATTTAACAGGGGTGATGAAAAAGATATCGTAATCAACGGGGAGGAGATAACCCTTCGAATCGAGGATTTTGACCATGACGATCTCCCTGCGGGAGGCAAGGCAAATATCACAATCGCAATGAGAAACCTCTTTACCGAAACACAGAGAATGAATCCGACGAGCACAAATGTCGGCAGTTGGAACTCATCGGAATTGCGAGGAAAAATGCCAACATACCTATCGCAACTCCCCGCTGATCTTCGGGCGGCCATTAAGCCCGTTATCAAAAAAACCACAAGAGGAAACCAACTGACAAGTACTCAACAAACAACAGACAGCCTCTGGTTATTTGCATCGGTTGAGGTGGGGACAATGACCACGAATGAAGGGTATCGAGATGAAGGAACGCCCTACCCTCTCTTTGTGGACGACGAATCTCGAATTAAGCATTTATCTAATGGGGAGGGTGTGGCTAACAATTATTGGTTGAGGTCGCCACATGTGAATACCGCTACCTACTTCCGGATTGTCAACTCGAGTGGCGCGAACTACACCAACATCGCGAACAGTTCAAACGGCGTGTGCCTCGGCCTCTGCATCTAATCCAAAATCTTAGAGAATCCCGCCCCGCGTGGGCGGGATAAAGGAGTTTGCAATGTCGGTTCTAAAATCAAAACGCGGCGAAAGTGAAATTGCTTTTCTTGACGTCGCGCGGAAGCTTGAGGTGTACACGCTCGAACAATGCCTCAGGCTCCCAAAACGGCTCACATTCTTTCTATCGACTGAGATAATGAGATGGGCGTCTGAGGTTTATAACAACGTCAAAGCTGCAAATAGTATCTATGTCACCAATCAGCACGAGGCGCAGATACGACGAGATTATTTCAACGAGGCGAACTGCGCCTTGCAAATTCTCGCCGGAAAGGTCGGACTGCTGTATGACATGCTTTCTAAAAATCCGGAGCAGTTCGGAGGACGCCGCCGCCTCGAGTCATCAATTAAAACATGGACGGCCCTCATCAACGAAGAGGCTGCGCTCGTGTCGAAAATAAAGAAAGCTGACAGGACAAGGTACAAGGATATACCTTGATTTATATGGGTCAAGTTCTGCGCATAGCCCGCCGTGGCGCTCGGGGGTTTCGGAGGTCGCCACATGTGAATAACGCTACCAACTTCCGGATTGTCAACTCGAATGGCGCGAACAACAACAACAACGCGAACAATTCAAACGGCGTGTGCCTCGGACTCTGTAACTCGGTGCGGCGAAATTCTGCCGCAAGTCTGACAAAGTAACCCGCAGAGGCGAAATCCGTACATTTACAGAGGGAGAATTTGTACCCTGACCATAGGCAAACCAATGGTCTAAAACTATCCTTTGATATGGTTACCCGGACGCTACTTGCATGGGTGGGGATGTACGTTACCCGCTTTCATGGGTCGCCATTATGGAGCTATAACCGTACTCGATAATAAGGCTTTACGGAGGATTTTTCTATGAATAGTATTGAGCGGCGAGAGGGCCGCTATCAAAGACGCAAAGAGACTCGTGAAAAACGCAAAATCGCCCGGGCTGAATCATGTGGAGACTTCGAGACCGTATTTTCCTACGAACACCTGTATAGAAGCGGGAAAAACTGTTGTCGAGGAGTCAGATGGAAAGCCTCGACGCAGCGGTTCGAGGCGAATCTCGCTGTTAATATACAAAAAATACATGCGGAGCTCATGTCCGGCAAATACAAAAGCCGGGGATTTATTGAGTTTGGACTATGGGAACGCGGTCATTATCGGTGGATAAAGAGCGTTCATATTTCAGAGAGAGCCGTTCAGAAAACGCTCTGTGAAGAGGTTCTCATCCCCACGTTTGCCCCGTCCCTCATTCACGATAATGGCGCTTGTATGCGCGGAAAAGGGATGGATTTTTCTCTCCGGAGGATGGA